>ERZ791917.13-NODE-13-length-250680-cov-37.395012_pt1 | contig 250680 bp, 227 predicted proteins | sample MGYA00510138_ERZ791917 | MGnify/ENA primary metagenome ERZ791917 (study PRJEB30046, sample SAMN00792102) | human gut metagenome | study: EMG produced TPA metagenomics assembly of the A metagenome-wide association study of gut microbiota in type 2...
GACCCGCACATCTGTCAACAATATTCAGTTCTCAAAGTTCGTCTCGCTGTCTCAGTGACAGCTATTATATATTAGCAGATTTGTTCTTCTTTGTCAACAACTTTTTTCTTTCAATGTTTCAACTGAAACATTCCATTGTTGAAAAGCAGATCATCTGCTGCTTCCTCAAAGAGAAAGCTTGTATATATTACCAAATATAGGTCTTCTTGTCAACTGTTTTATTCTTCCATGCCGTATTCATTCTGTCCGGGCTGCCCCTGGGCAAACAGCAGGTAGACGAACATCAGCAGATTCAGGGCCGGAACCACGCAGACCAGGAGCCATAAGCCGGAATGTCCCCGGTCGTGGAGCCGCCGGACAGCCAAGGAAATCTGTGAAACGGCCAGGGCGATCAGGGCCACCAGCCCCAAGGGAGCCAAGAACGAAATGACTCCGCAGATCAAGCCGATCACCACGGCACTGAGCAGCAGGATCAGCCACCGGCACACATAGGTTCCCCGGCTCATCCTTCCTTCGAAAGAGAAATACATGGGCTTCCAGGTGTTGGCATCTGGGATATTGGCTTGGAAGCGGGCTCCAAAACTAGGATTGTTCCCGGGGCCATAGGGATTCTGCTGATATTGATACTGCTGTTGCTGCTGATACTGCTGCCAATTGTTTCCCGGCTGGCTGTTCCCCTGTTCCTGCGTGCCTTCTCCTGTACTTTGGTCCTGCACCGGAGTCCCTGCGCCTTCCTGCTGATTCCCGCCGTTTCCGCCTCCCCGCAGAGCCTGACTGACTGGAGTCAGGACCAGCTGGGTCCCACATTCAGAACAGAACTTCTGGGAGTCCTCATAGATTTTATGACATTTTGGACAGGTTTTCATAGCTTTCTCCTTTATTTTTTCCGGGGATGCTTGGCATAGTAGGAAGCCAGCTGATCCCCGATGAATTCACCATAGGTGTCACTTTTCTTGTTCCACACATCATTGACGGCATAATGATCCGTCATATTGTTTTGCTCATCAAAGGTACACAGATACAAAGTCCTTGCTTTTTCATTCTTCACATCATACCGAGTCTGGGAAAGGAGGATCTTGGTACCGTTCACCGGTTTCTTCATCACGGTCTTTTCCCATACCTGATAGGAATTGGGGCCCTTCTTTTCCAGTGATTCCGGATTGAACCATTTCCGCCCCAGTCCGGGAAGTGTCTTGATGAAGACCCAGGGTCCCCGCCACCGGGAATAATCCCATTCGTACCGGGCACGGGTAAATAAACTGGTCATGGGCAGGAATTCCTGCCATTCCTGTACTTTCCGGTTTCCAGCAGTCTTGCGCCCTCTGGCATCCAGCTGATAGCTGCTCAGCTGCCGCCATTTCTTATTTTTCATATCGTATTCCCGGTGTCGGAGTTCTCCCGTCCGGCCCTGAGGATCCGGTTTTGTCCAAATGACCTTTTCCCATACGGTCAGAGAAGTATCCACCGGCCGTTTCAGGCTGTCCCGGTCCACAAAGATCTGTCCTTCTTCACTTTCTCCCAAAGGCATCCAGTGCACCGCCAGGGCAGGCAGGGGAAGGACCGTCAGCAGCAGCCCCACCACACAGGCTCCAAGCCATTTTCTCATAACCGACACCTCCGGAATCCCATTCTCATCGCTTTATTTTTTTCGCCGCTTTGACCATTATAGCATGAATAAGGGAGGTGTGAAAAAATGTTTTTCACACCTCCTCAGTCAGTCTTCCTTATGGACCAGGACTTCCCGTACGGCCTTTTCGAATTTGGCTCGAGGAAGCAGTACATAATGGCCGCAGCCCCGGCATTTGATGCCGAAATCCATCCCCACCCGGAGTACATCCCATTCGTAGGACCCGCAGGGGTGGGCTTTCTTCATCCGGACGATATCCCCCACTTTATAATCCGTATCATTCTTCATGGGCACCATCTACTTTCAGGGTAGAGATATCAGTGATCACGAAACCAGCATCCCGGATGGTCTGGATGATGTCCATGGCGTTGGTCAGATCGGCCCGCACAGTGATGGCAGCCCGTTTGGGACCGATTTTCCGGGTCAGGACGGAAATGATATTGACACCTCTGTCTTTGAAGATCTTCGCCAGATCTGCCAGGACACCTACCCGGTCCTGGGTATCCACGGTAATCTTGGTGGAGGTCTTGGCATACCCTAAAAGATCCACAAAAGCCTTGAACACATCAGTATCGGAAATGATCCCCACCACTTTGTTGGAAGTATCTACCACCGGCAGCGCCCCGATCTTGAATTTGTACATGAGATAGGCAGCCGTTTCCACTCCGTCTTCTGCCTTCACCGTGATCACAGCCTTGGTCATCAGGTCTTTGGCTTTCAGTTTGCCCAGGATATAATTGACTTCATACCGGTCCAGGGTGCTGGCATCGGACGGAGTGGCCCGGGAGACATCTCCATCGGTGACGATGCCTTTCAGATAGCCGTCTCCATCTACCACAGGGATCCGCCGCAGGTTGTTATTCAGCATCAGCTCCCGGATTTCCAGCAGGGACTGATTGGTCGTAACCACTTTTACGACTTTGGTCATCAAATCTTTGACTTGCATGGTTCTGCCTCCTTATCAGCCGCCCAGATAGGCTTTCTGCACGGCTTCGCTGGCTGCCAGCTCCGCCGCTGTTCCGGACAGGACCACCCGTCCGGTTTCCAGTACATAAGCACGGTCGGCGATGGAAAGGGCCATATTGGCATTTTGTTCCACCAGAAGGACCGTGGTGCCTTCACTGTTGATTTCTTTGATGATGGAAAAGATTTCCCGCACCAGGAGGGGGGCCAGCCCCATGGAGGGTTCATCCAGGAGCAGCAGCTGGGGTCGGCTCATCAGAGCCCGTCCCATGGCCAGCATCTGCTGTTCCCCGCCGGAAAGGGTTCCAGCAGTCTGGCTGATCCGTTCCTTCAGCCGGGGGAACTTCTCAAAGACTTTTTCTTTATCCCGGGCGATCCCATCCTTGTCCTTCCGAAGATAAGCCCCCATGTCCAGGTTTTCCATAACGGTCATCTCCGCGAATACGTGGCGGCCTTCCGGAACCTGGACCAGCCCCTGTCCCACCAGTTTATGGGCCGGGATCCCTACGATTTCATTCCCCTTGTAAAGGATGCTGCCGGTCTTGGGTTTGATCAGACCGGAAATGGTATGGAGGGTGGTTGATTTCCCCGCCCCGTTGGATCCAATCAGGGTCACGATTTCCCCATCCCCCACTTCTAGGTTCAGGTCTTTGACGGCGTGGATGGCACCGTAGTAGACATTTAGATTTTTAATGGTGAGCATCAGGATACCTCCTCGCCCAAATAGGCTTTGATGACCCGTTTGTTGTGTTTGATTTCATCAGGGGTGCCGTTGGCGATGCAGATGCCATATTCCAGTACGTAGATGCGCTGACACACATTCATGACCAGTCCCATATCGTGCTCGATCAGAAGAATGCTCAGGCTGAACTCCTTCTTGATCCAACGGATCATTTCCATCAGTTCCTTGGTTTCCTGGGGGTTCATCCCGGCTGCCGGTTCATCCAAGAGCAGCAGTTTGGGAGACGTAGCCAGGGCACGGGCGATTTCCAGCCGCCGCTGTTCCCCATAGGGCAGGTTCTTGGCCGTTTCGTCCCGGAGCTTTTCCAGGTGGAAGATTTTCAGCAGGGCCAGGGCTTTTTCCTCGATGGTCTCTTCTTCTTTGAAATACCGGCCGAAACGGCCGATGGCTTCCGCCAAGCCGTAACGGACCTGGCTGTTGAAGGCGATTTTCACATTGTCCAGCACGGACAGCTCGGAAAAGAGCCGGATATTCTGGAAAGTACGGGCAATGCCCATCTGGGTCACCTGGTAGGGTTTCTTCCCGTTGATCCGCTGCCCATTGAAGGTGATCTCGCCTTCCGAAGGTTCATACACGCCGGTGAGCATGTTGAATGCCGTGGTCTTGCCGGCGCCGTTGGGACCGATCAAACCGATCAGTTCCCCTTCATCGATCTGCATGGTCAGGTTGGATACAGCCCGCAGGCCCCCAAAGATCATGGATGCATTATTCACTTTGAGCAGTTCCGCCACGAGACCCACCTCCCAGTTTGATAGATTGGAACATCTTCAGGCTCAGTTCCTTGTTGCCGAAGATCCCCTGCGGCCGGTTCAGCATCAGGACGATCAGGACGATGGAATAGATCACCATCCGCCATTCCGGATAGTCAGCCAGGGCAGCCGAGATCCCCGTCAAAAGGATGGCCCCGGAAATGGACCCGCTGATGGATCCCAGTCCCCCCAGCACCACCATGGTCAGGACGTCGAAGGAACGCATGAAGGTGAAGGAAGCCGGATGGGCGATATAGTAATAGTGGGAGAACAAGGCTCCAGCAGTCCCGGCGAACCCGGCGCCGATGGTAAAGGCCATGACTTTGTACTTGGTGGTGTTGATGCCCATGGTCTCTGCCGCAATTTCATTTTCCCGGATGGCCAGGCAGGCCCGTCCGTCCGCAGAATTCTTGAAGTTCTTGATGAAGTAGACCACAAAGACAGTGATCCAGAACGCAATGGGGAACGTAGTCAGCCGGGGGATCCCCATGAAGCCGGAAGCCCCGCCCACATAATCGATGTTCAGGATGGCGATCCGGATGATTTCTCCCAGGCCCAGGGTGGCAATGGCCAGATAGTCCCCATTCAGCCGCAGGGTGGGCATACCGATGAGGAAGCCTAGGAAAGCCGCTGAAACCGTGGCCACAATCAGGGCAATGGGAAAATCCATCCCCAGTTTCACCGTAATGATGGCCGAAGTATAGGCTCCTACAGCCATAAAGCCCGCATGACCGATGGAAAATTGTCCGGTGAGGCCGTTGATCAGGTTCAGGCTCACGGACATGATGATGTTGATCAAGATCAGGACCACGTTGGTTTCCCAGTAGTCATCCAGGATCTCTTCCTCAAAAAGCAGATAAAAGACCGCAAAGAGGACGACCATGATGCCCAGGCCCAGCAGGTCCTGTTTATGCAGGGATTGACGTAAACTCTTCATGGCATCCACCTACACTTTCTCTTTCACGTTCTTGCCCAGAAGCCCCGTAGGCTTATAGAGCAGGATCAGGATCAGGATGGCGAAAGCCGCTGCATCCCGGTAAGTGGAAGAAAAGAAACCGGAGACCATGGCTTCCACCAGTCCCATGATGATGCCTCCCAGCATGGCGCCGGGCAGGATTCCGATGCCTCCTACCACTGCCGCGATAAAAGCTTTGATCCCGGGCATCATGCCCATGAGAGGATCGATGGAGTTGTAGTAGATCCCTACCAAGACCCCGGCAGCGGCGGCCAGAGAAGAACCCAGGGCAAAAGTAGTGGAAATCACCCGGTCAGTATCGATGCCCATGAGCTTGGCAGCATCAGAATCATAGCTGACAGCCCGCATGGCTTTCCCAGCCTTGGTCTTGTTGACGATATAGGTCAGCGCCAGCATCAGCAGCAGGGCACTGGCCAGGATAAGGATCTGCTGGTTGTTCACTACCACGCCGCCGATATGGTATACCGTAGGAGCGAACACCGCCGGGAAGGTCCGGGGCTGAGGCGTAACCAGCAGGATCATCCCGTTTTCCAGGAAGAAAGATACGCCGATGGCCGTGATCAGAGCAGCGATCCGGGGCGCATGCCGCATGGGCCGATAGGCAATCCGTTCAATGATGATCCCTGCCAGAGCTGCACCGATCATGGAAACGATCAGGGCCGGCAGAAAGGGCAGCCCGGCTTTGGTGATGGCCACAAAACCGATGTAGGCCCCCAGCATGTAAATATCCCCGTGAGCGAAGTTGATGAGTTTGATGATCCCATAGATCATGGTATATCCCAGGGCAATCAGAGCATAGATACTGCCCAGGGATACCCCATTGACAATCTGCTGGGCAAATTGATGGGCAAAGGATCCTGTATCCATAAGCACCCCTCCTTGTGAAAAAGTTTGGCGTCAGACCGGAGACCCGATCCGACGCCGCATTATGAATGATCTTACAGCGTAATCTTTTGTTTGAAGGTCTGTACGCCGTCTTTCATTTCGATGATGATACCGCCGGATACAGGGTTGTGGTCCTTGTCCAGGGTATATTTGCCGGTAGCGACCTGCAGATCCTTGATCTTGCTCAGGGCTTCTGCAATCTTGGTGCCGTCCGTACCGCCAGCCTGTTTGATGGCTTCTGCCACAGCCAGGGTCCCATCATACGCATGGATGGCGAAGGTATCCGGTTCTTCGTTGAATTTGGCTTTGTAGTCCTTGATGAACTGCTGGACATGAGGATCCTTATCCTGTGCAGAATAAGCACTGGTGAAATAAGTGCCGTTCAGGGCTTCTGCACCGGCGATCTGGGCCAGTTTCGGAGAATCCCAGCCGTCGCTCCCCAGGATCGGGCAGGTCAGGCCCACTTCACGAGCCTGTTTGATGATCTTAGAAACTTCTTCATAATAGCCGGGGACGTACAGCGCTTCCGGATTGGAGGCTTTCAGTTTGGTCAGCGCAGATTTGAAATCCTGGTCTTTGGCCAGGAAGGCTTCCTTGCCCACCACTTTGCCGCCTTTTTCTTCCAAGGTCTTGCCGAATACATCCATCAGCCCTTTGGAATAATCGCTGGAGGAATCATAGAAAATCGCGATGTTCTTCAGTTTCAGGGTTTCCACAGCGAATTTCGCCATCAATTTGCCCTGGAAAGGATCGGTGAAGCAGGCCCGGAAAATGAAGGGGCGGACCTTGCCTTTTTCGTCCACCGTAATGCCGGGAGCCGTAGCCACAGGAGCCATCAGAGGCACCTTGCTGTTGGTCACCACCGGCGTAGCAGCCGATACGCAGCCGCTGGTTGCCGGCCCGATGATGACGGAAACTTTATCCTTGGTAATCAGTTTGGTAGCTGCGTTCCCGGATTCAGAAGGCTCGGACTTGTTGTCCGCTTCCACCAGTTTGATCTTCTTGCCGTTGATGCCGCCCTTGGCATTGATCTGTTCCACCGCCAATTGTACCCCTTTGTAGGTGGATTTGCCGTAGTTGGCCACGTTCCCCGTCAGTTCAAACAAAGCACCGATCTTGATTTCATTGCCATTGTCTTTCGCTGCATCTTTTTTGCCGCAGCCGGTAAACATAGACGCTACGAGAGTTGTCATCGCCAGCGCGCCGACCGCTTTTTTCCATGCTTTCATCAACAACACCTTTGCTTTCTTGAGATTTCTTGCCGGGGACCCGTGTAGCAACCGGTCGGCCTTGCAAGCTACAGTTATTATACGCACTAATTCACATTTTTGCAACATTCTTTTTTACAAAACAGATTGCCATTTTAAAAAATATACAGTTGTTTTATGTACATTTTTAAACTAGTTCGTCTGGAAAGGATTTTTGTATTTATTTGAAGAATATTTTCTGAAAACAAGGGGGGTCGCGGAACTTTCTCCTTTGGGCACGAAAAAAGAGCTGCCGCTTTCGCAACAGCCCTTTCCTCTTACAGTTCCCGATATTCCGCTTTCCACTGGATGGCTTCGATGGCTTTTTTCGGATCTTCTACCGGTACCCGGTTGAGCCCTTCCTTCACTGCTTGGCACACTACTTTTTCCGCCAAGATCTTGGTGAAGTTCCCCATTTCCCGGACAGGAGACAGTACAGAAGCTCCCGGTTTTTCCATGTCCACCAGATCTGCCAGGGCATGGGCAGCCGCAGCCAGCATCCCCGGAGATACTTTTTTGGCCCGACAGGCAGCCACCGCCAGTCCCATCCCTGGGAATACCAGGGAATTGTTGGCCTGGCCGATTTCATAGACAGTCCCGTGGTAAGCCACTTTCCGGGAAGCTGTCCCGGTAGCCACCAGGGCTTTCCCAGCCGTCCAATGGAGCAGATCTTCCGCACTGGCTTCCGCCAAATCGGCCGGATTGCTCAGGGGGAAGATGATGGGCCGTGGAGTATGGGCTGCCATTTCCTGCGCCACTTCTTTCGTAAAAGCTCCGGCAGCCGTAGAAGCCCCTACCAAGATGGTAGGATGGACGGCTTTTACCACCTCTTCCAGGGTACCCAATCCTGCACCCGCCGGGAATTCGCTCCGTTTCCGGGCAAACGGTTTCTGCTGGGGCGTCAGGTCCGTCATATCATCGAACAGGAGGCCCTGCTGATCCACCAGATAGAACCGGTTCCTTGCCTCTTCTTCACTGAGGCCTTGGAGCTGCATTTCTGCAAAGACCTGCCGGACGATCCCATACCGGAAGTACCAGCCCCGAAACACAGGAAAGTCTGGTCCGTCAGTTTTTCTCCGGAAGCTTTCAGCCCGCCCAGGATGGCCGCTAAGGTCACAGCTCCGGTTCCTTCGATATCGTCATTGTAGACCGCATAATGCTCTTCATACCGATCCAGGAGACGGGCTGCATTTTCCCGGCCGAAATCCTCAAAATGGATGTACAGCTGGGGGAAGAGTTTTTCTGCCGTTTGGATGAATGCATCCACGAAAGCATCATACCGTCCGTCGCTGATCCGTTCGTGATGGAGGCCCAGATACAGAGGATCAGCGATCAGACTCTGGCGGTTGGTCCCGGCATCCAATACTACCGGCAGCACTTTCGCCGGATCGATGCCGGCAGCCGCCGTATAGACCAGGATTTTCCCGGTGGAAATGCTGACTCCATTGGTCCCCCAGTCCCCGATGCCCAGGATGCTTTCCCCGTCGGTGACCACGATCAGCTGGATATCCCGCCCGGAGGCCCCGTTCTTCAGAGATTCCTCGATATCGTCCATATTGTCGATGGACAGGTATACGGCGTTCTGGGGGGTGGTGAAATATTCGCTGTACTGCTTGACGCTTTCCGCCACTCCCGGGGCATAGAGCACCGGCATGAGTTTTTCCAGATGATGGGAAAACAAATGGAAGAACAGGGTCCGGTTCCGGCTGAACAGCTTCATCAGGTAATGGCGCTGGACCGCCTTATTGGGCCGTTCGCAGAAGTTTTCATAAGCCTGCTGGTCCTGGAGTTCGATGGTTTCCACCTGAGGAGGCAGGATGCCGATCAGACCGTACTTTTTCCTTTCTTCCCGGGTAAAAGCCGTCCCTTTATTTAAAAATGGATCATTCAGTAAATCATACCCACGTTTGCTGGTTGCCATGGTATTCCTCTCTTTCCCACTGCACAAAGATATTTCCTGTTGCTTGTTTCCATAGCTCCATTGTAACTACCTAGCTCCCAAAAGTACAATATTTTATTTTCTCTGACCCAAACTTTAGGTTATAATAAAATGGCTGCTATAAACAGCCATTTTGTCTGCGGGCAGCCAGGCTGCCCGATTTTCACAAGGAGTCCACCATGAAACTCACTCAGATCGAATACTTCATCACCGTCTGCGAATGTGGGAGCTTTTCCCGAGCCGCAGAAAAATGCCACATCTCCCAGCCCGGCATCTCCAAAGCCATCCGGGAACTGGAAGAAGAATGCGGAGTGGCCCTGTTCCAACGGAACCGGAACAACATCCAGATCACCCGTCGGGGACGGATCCTGCTGGAACATGCCCGCCAATTTGAGAACCATTACCGGAACCTGTGCCAAGTGGTCCGTTCTCTGAGCACCGGCAAGGCCCTGATCCGGATCGGGATCGCTACCATGCGGGGCAATACCATTTTTCCCCAGATCCACGGCTCCTTCCTGAAGACCCATCCCCAGATCACCATTGAAACGGTGGAGGAAACCACCAAGGTCCTCTATGAACTCCTGGACCGGCAAGAAATCGATTTTGCCCTCTGCGTCACCAACCGGCTGCCAGAAGAACCCAATCATTGTCTGCTGCTCCGGAAAAGCTATCTGAAGCTGTTCGTCCGCCAGGACCATCCCCTGGCCCAACGGGAAGCTGTAGATCTGACGGAACTGAAAGATACGCCTCTGGTCCTTTTTTCCGATCATTTCGACCAGACTGCCTACATCCGCCACATGTTCGCCCAAAGCGGAGTCCATCCCTGGATCGTCCACCAGACCACCCAGGTATTCACCATCCTGGAATACATCCGCTCAGAAGGAGCAGCCGGTTTCCTGACAGAAGAAATCGCCCAGCAGGAACCGGACCTCCATGCCATTTCCGTCCGTCAGTTCCGCCCGGCCTATATCACCTTGGACTGGAACAAAGATCTCCATTTCAATCCGGCCATGGAAGAGTTCGTGCGGTTTGTAAAAAAGGGACTGCCGACTGTTTAGAAACAGTCGGCAGCCCCCGGCCGCGTCCTTTGCTGCAAGGTTCATTCCCAAATGGTCTTCATGATATCCTTGTATTTTTCGTTCAGTTCCTTGCTGATCATCTGGAACAGACCGTACATCATATTCCCGTCCACCTGGGGTTCCCGGAAGATCACACAGGTATCCATGATCAGGGATTCTTCTTTGTCCAGATAGAATTTGAAAGCCTTGTAAGTCCTATTATACTCATTCAGCAGGGAAAGCAGGGCTTCTTTGTTCCCTTCTTTCAGGGCCTTGGGAGCCAACAGCACCCGGATCACTCCGAAGGCGCTGTCATCCAGCACCACGATCAGCTGGAGCGGAGTCCCATCTACATCCATATGGGACCGGAATACCACTGTATGGAAAGGATCGTCTTTGATGGGATCTACTACAAAAGCCTTGTGGTCTTTCTTTTCTACAAAATGCTTGAAGCTTTCCGCTTTCTGATTCAATTCTGCCATTTATATCCTCCTTCAGCGGGACTGTATCCGCTTTCTTTCTTTACAGGATAAAGCATCTCCGGAATCCCGTCAAGTTTTCCACTTATACACAGGCTTATCCACAAAAATCCAGAGGTTATACACAATTCCTGTAGATAACTCTGTGGGTAAGTCCCAGATATAGTGCAAAAGACTGTTCACCCCACTATATCCAGAGGGACTTTTCCACTTGTGCACAGGATATCCACAGAAAAAGGGGATGTGAAAAAATTCACACCCCCTTTTTTCTTATTCTTCCTCGCTTACCGTATTCACCACGGCCAATGCCGCTACTTTGTCCCCTTCGTCCAGATCCATGAGCTTGACGCCCTGGGCATTCCGTCCATAGGTGGAAATATCAGCCGCATTCATCCGGATGATGATTCCCGCTGCAGAAATCAGCATGATTTCCTGAGACTCATTGATGAATTTGGAACCAACGATCAAGCCGGTCTTATTGGTCACCTTCAGGTTGATGATGCCCTTGCCGCCCCGGCTCTGGACCCGATATTCGGAAATATCGGTGCGCTTGCCCTGTCCCTTGTCCGTGACAGTCAGCACTTCTCCCGTATCATCCACACAGCTGTCCATGGAAACCACACTGTCATGAGGCCGCAGGCTGATGCCCCGTACCCCGTGGCTGGTCCTGCCCATGGGCCGTACATCATCTTCCTGGAAGTGGATGGCATACCCATCCCGGGTGGCCAACAGGATATCGTTATGGCCGCTGGTCAGCTTCACGTCGATGAGTTCTTCCCCTTCGTCCAGGTTGATGGCGATCAGGCCGCCCTTCCGGGCCGATTTGAATTCGCTGACGCTGGTCCGTTTCACGACCCCCAGATTAGTAGCCATGAACAGGAATTTCTTCTCGTCTTCGCTGATGCCGCTCTTCACAGCGATCACCGCATTGACCTTTTCGTTTTCCTCCAGCGGGAGCAGGTTGCGGATAAAAGTCCCCTTGGCTGTCCGGCTGGCTTCCGGGATCTCGAATCCCTTCTGCCGGTAGACCCGGCCCCGATTGGTGAAGAACAGGATATTGTCATGGGTGCTGGCCATGAGCAGGTGTTCCGAGAAATCACCCTTTACCTTATTGTCTTCCTTGACAATTTTCCCGCTGCCGGCTTTGATGCCCCGGCCGCCCCGGTTCTGGTTCCGGAAATTGGTCAACGCCTGGCGCTTGATGTAGCTCTGGTGGCTGATGGTGATCACCACATCTTCTTCGGCGATCAGATCTTCCGTTTCCAGATCTCCGGTATCCGGCACAATGGAAGTCCGGCGGGCATCCCCGAACCGTTTCTTCACATCCAGCAGGTCTTCCCGGGCGATTCCCATGATTTTGTGTTCATCGCTGAGCACATCTTCCAAATAGGCGATGGTAGCCATGACTTCTTTGTATTCATCCTCGATTTTCTGCCGTTCCAAGCCGGTGAGGCGCTGGAGACGCATATCCAGGATAGCCTGGGCCTGGCGTTCGCTGAGGCCGAACTTTTCCATCAAGGCAGCCTTGGCCACATCTCCGTTGGCGCTGGCCCGGATGGTGGCAATCACTTCATCCAGATGGTCCAGGGCAATTTTCAGACCTTCCAAGATATGGGCCCGCTCCCGGGCTTTGTTCAGCTCATACCGGCATTTCCGGGTGATCACGTTCTTCTGGTGTTCCAGGTAATACTCCAGGATCTGTTTCAGATTCAGGATCCGGGGATGGCCGCTGACCAGGGCCAGCATGATGATGCCGAAGGAATCTTGGAGCTGGGTGTGCTTATACAGCTTGTTCAGCATGATTTCCGGGACCACATCGCTGCGCAGTTCGATGACGATGCGCATGCCCTTCCGGTCCGATTCATCCCGCAGGTCTGTGATCCCTTCCAGGGTCTTGTCCTGGACCAGGTGGGCGATGTTCTCGATGAGTTTCGCCTTGTTCACCTGATAGGGGATTTCCGTGACCACGATCCGGTTCTTGTTCTTGGGCATGGGTTCCACATGGGCCTTGGCCCGAACTTTCACCACACCCCGGCCGGTAGTATAGGCCTGGCGGATCCCGGAAAGCCCCAGAATCTTAGCCCCGGTGGGGAAATCCGGCCCTTTGATGGCCGTCATCAGCTGTTCGATGGTGGCATCAGGATGGTCGATGAGCATCACGCAGGCATCCACCACTTCTCCCAGATTGTGCGGCGGGATGTTGGTGGCCATCCCTACGGCGATGCCCGCAGATCCATTGATCAGGAGTGCCGGGACCTTAGCCGGGAGCACCGTAGGTTCCTTCAGGGATTCATCATAGTTGGGGATGAAATCCACCGTATCCTTTTCGATGTCCCGGAGCATTTCCACGGCAATCTTTCCCATACGGACTTCCGTATACCGCATGGCAGCCGGTGGATCCCCGTCCACAGAACCGAAGTTCCCGTGGCCGTCCACCATCAGATACCGGGTAGAGAAATCCTGGGCCAGGCGCACAATGGCGTCATACACAGAAGAGTCTCCATGGGGATGGTATTTCCCCAAAACATCGCCCACGATACGGGCACTTTTTTTATACGCCTTATTAGGCAGCATCCCTGCCTCATTCATGGCATAAAGGATGCGGCGGTGGACCGGCTTCAGGCCGTCCCGCACATCCGGCAGAGCACGCTGGACAATGACGCTCATGGCGTAGTCGATATAGCATTTCTGCATCTCGTCTTCGACATAAACGGGGATCACTTTGCCTGCAGTGATGGTCTGCTTGTCATTCTGCTGATCATCCACGTTCTCACGCTTCCTTCCTGCGTCCTGTGACGCGGTCATTTCCAAAGGAGATCATAGACCTGTTTGCCGATCAGCACCACAGTCATGATCAGGTACAGGGTGCGGATGTATCCCACCCCTTTTTTTATAGCAAACTTCGCGCCCAGCCGGGCTCCGATGATTTCCACCATTCCCATGGGCAGAGCATAGGCCAGATAGACCCGCCCCAGCAGCAGGAAAGCAATCAAGCCTCCGATGTTGCTGGCCAGGTTCAGGGCTTTGGTATTCCCTGCAGCCGTCACGAAGTCGTAACCGAAATACAAAAATCCGAAGATCAGGAACGACCCGGTCCCCGGTCCGAAAAAACCATCATACATCCCCAGGAACCAAGCCATGGCAGCCATGCCAAAGGCCATGGAACGGGTCATGGCATCCACCCGACCCATGCCGTCCCAGTTTTTCCGGCGGTAGGTGTAACAGGCGGTGCCTACCAGAGCCAGGACCACAATGATCCGGAGCAGCTGTTCCGGAAGGAGATAAGCGATGCAGGCCCCGGCACCGCTGCCCAGAAAGGACAGGGGCATCAGCTTCAAAATCTTGGGATCTACCTTGCCGGAACGGGCAAAGGTGAAGAAGCTGGTGACCGCTCCGATGGAAGCGGCAAATTTGTTGGAGCCAAGGGCATAGGGAGTGGGGACGCTGGTGGCCATGAAGGCCGGCAGGGTGATCAGTCCGCCGCCTCCCACGGCTGCATCCACAAAAGAACCTACGAATCCGGCACCCAGCAGAAAGAACAGTTCCTGCCAATGGAATTCCAGCATGGCTTTACTCCTTCCAGGTGAAATAGACGCCGGCGATCCCTTTTTGACAGGAAGCGTGCAGCACGTTCCCGGTCATCTTGTTGCTCACCGCATAAGGATTGGCCTGGGTCAATTCCGCCCGGTCAAGGGGCCAGCGGACTCCGTCGATGCTGACCTGGCAGAAAGCGGACAGGGGAAGCAGGCTGACGGCCCGCGGCCGATGCTTGCCCGCCGTAAAAGAAAGTTCTTCTCCCGGCAAGAGATAGCAGAGCACTTCCTGGTCGTCTGCCAAGAGTGCGGAACCGCCCCGTTCCACATAGGCCAGAAGGGTATAGAGGTTGCCGAACAGATGGTCGGCTCTGCCTCCCCAGATGCCGGTAGCCAGCACCATCCGGTCTCCTGGCAGATCCTGGAGGACCAGGGACAGATCCGTGTCATCCTTGTTCACCGGATAAGTCTTGGCTCGTGCCCCCTTCCGGACAAATTCTTCCCAAGCTCCCGGAGCTGTGCTGTCCCGGTCTCCATAGAGAAAACCGGGCACCACCCCGGCGGCTTTGCAGTGATCGGCTCCCCGGTCCGCCGCAGCCACCGGAAAAGCAGCGGCTGCCTTCCGCAGCCATTGGGGATCAGGCCGCCTTCCGCCGGCCACCACCACGATTGTCTCTCCGCCCGGACGGCTCCATTGGATCCGTCCCTGGGGAAGCTGGATGCCCTTATCCATAACGGCTCTCCTTAAAAGTCCAGATTGGTCACTTTCCCGGCATTTTCTTCGATGAACTGTCTCCGAGGCTCCACTTTATCCCCCATCAGGATGGAAAAGACAGAATCAGCAGTAGCGGCATCTTCCAGCTGTACCTGGAGCACTGTGCGCTTGCTGGGATCCATGGTGGTCTCCCACAGCTGTTCCGGGTTCATTTCCCCCAGCCCTTTGTAGCGCTGGACATAGGGATTATTCTGCCGGCCCACTTCATCCAGCTTCTTCTGGAGTTCCTCATCGCTGTAAGCATAAGTGTGCTTCTTGCCGGTACGGATCAGATACAGGGGCGGCTGGGCGATGAACACATTCCCATGGATGATCAGAGGTTTCATGTAGCGGTAAAAGAAGGTCAGGAGCAGGGTCCGGATATGGGCCCCGTCCACATCCGCATCGGTCATGATGATGATCTTCCCGTAGCGGGCCTTGCTGATATCGAATTCATCTCCGATGCCGCAGCCAAAAGCGGTGATCATGGCCCGGATCTCCTGGCTGTTGAGCATCTTGTCCAGGCGGGCCTTTTCCACGTTCAGGATCTTGCCCCGGAGCGGCAGGATGGCCTGGAAATTCCGATCCCGTCCCTGCTTGGCACTGCCTCCTGCGGAATCCCCTTCCACCAGGTAGATCTCGGTTTCCTCTGCATTCTTGCTGGAACAATCTGCCAGTTTCCCAGGAAGGCTGCTCACTTCTAAAGCAGATTTCCGTCTAGTCAAGTCCCTTGCTTTTCTGGCGGCAGACCGAGCACGATTGGCCATGATGGCTTTTTCGATGATTTTTTTCGCAATGGGGGCATTCTCTTCAAAATACTCCGTCAGGGCATCGGTCACCATATTGTCCACGATGCCCCGGACTTCACTGTTCCCCAGTTTGGTCTTGGTCTGCCCTTCGAACTGGGGTTCCCGCACCTTCAGGCTCATGACGCAGGTGAGCCCTTCCCGTACATCATCCCCGGACAGGTTCTCCTCATTATCCTTGAGCATCCCGTTTTTCCGGGCATAATCGTTGATGCAGCGGGTCAGGGCCTGCTTCAGGCCGGCCAGGTGGGTACCCCCTTCTTCCGTATTGATGTTGTTCACAAAGGTGTAGATGTTTTCCGTGTAGGCGTCCGTATACTGCATGGCCACTTCCACGATGGTGTCTTGGCGCTCCCCTTCAACGTAGATGGGTTTGTCATGGAGGGGTTCCTTGCCTTTGTTGATGAATTCCACGAAAGAGACGATGCCACCTTCGTAATGGAACGTCTCGTCCTGACCGCTCCGTTCATCGGTGAGCTGGATCTTCACACCCTTGTTCAAGAAGGCCAGTTCCCGGATCCGGTGTTTCAGGGTGTCATAGCTGTAGACCGTTTCCGTGAAGATGGTATCGTCAGGCCAGAAGGTGACACTGGTGCCTGTTTCCTGTTCCGGACATTCCCCTTTCACATACAAAGGACGGGTGGTCTTTCCTTTGGCGAATTCGATGCCATAGACCTTCCCGTTCTTCTTGACTTCCACCACCATTTTTTTGCTCAGGGCATTGACGCAGGAAACCCCCACCCCGTGGAGCCCTCCGGAGACTTTATAGCCGCCGTCGCCAAATTTTCCCCCGGCATGGAGGACGGTCATGACCACTTCGATGGCCGGTTTCCCCACCTTGTGCATTTCCACCGGGATGCCCCGTCCATTATCCGTGACTGTGATGCTGTTGTCCGGATGGATCGTCACATGGATATGGTCGCAGTATCCAGCCAGAGCCTCGTCGATGCTGTTGTCGATGACTTCATACACCAAATGGTGCAGCCCCCGGCCGCTGATGCTGCCGATATACATACTGGGACGTTTCCGCACGGCTTCCAGGCCTTCCAGGACCTGGATCTGTTCCGCCCCGTAATCTCCGTGGACGGCAATCTCTTCTTCAATCGTCTGTTTCTTTTTCGCCATACAAACCTCCCGATGTCAGCGTTTTTGCAGGGTCTTGCTGGAAATCCCTGAGAGGATGATCTTATCCCGGGTCACCACGCAGCTGGAAGGCGGAAAATCGTCTGTCAGATCGATGACATTTGCTTTCCCCAGTTTGGGTCTCAGGAAAAACCGGTAGATATTCGTCCGCTTGTTCCGGATATCGAAGATCCCGATGATCTCATCACAGCGGACCACATAATTATTTCCTACGTGCAGGTACATAATAACGGCTCCTTCTGGCTTTTTCCAAAGTGCGGACAATGGTCTCCTCTTGGAGTTCTTCCGGGCGGAGCCCAGTTTCCAGCAGCACGGCAAAAGCCTTCTCCTGGGCAGTCGCCTTGGGATCCAAAGCCCGGTTCAAGGCCCATTCTCCCAGTACTGCCTTCACGTCAGTAAATGTTATTCTATCACATTTCACCAGTTCCCGGCAATCTTCGTACCGGAGCCAGGGACGGAGCACCAGCTGCTTCCGGATTTCCCGGCGCAGGGTTTGGACTTGTTCCCGTCGGCAGGCAGAACAGATTTCTTCCTCCCCGATCAGCGGTACTCCGCAGACGGGACAGCGGCGGGAAGGATCCACCTTGGGCATGAACGGACCCTTGTCCTCCCGGGGCTGGATTTCCTCCTGGATGATGCCATGGTAGAACTTCATTTCCCGCAGGATCCGCTTCCGCCCTTGGAGAGCCGGTACCAGCCGGCGGTTCAGCTGCCCCAGCAGTTTTCCCTGCATCATGTGGAGCTGGTTGGACCACATAGGATTGTCCGTATGGACGTAGAGTGTCCCGTTCTCCAGCCGGTAGGGCTGAGAATGATCGGCCGCCGTATGGCCCAGGATATCCGCCCAATGGCTCCGCAGCCAGTGGAGCAGGAACTGCTGGCGGGCCCAGGGAGTCCGCAGCACTTTTAGGACCAGGAGTTCTGAATCTTTCATCCTTCCGCCTCCAGTCTGCCCTCCCGTACTCGGTAAGCGGCTGCATCTCCCCTGACCGGAGCCAAGGAACGGTCATTCACTGTCAGGAAGGTCTGCACCGTCCCATTGATGAAGCCCAGCAGTTTTTCCCGGCGGTGCTCATCCAGTTCACTGAGCACGTCATCCAAGAGCAGGACCGGATATTCTTCCCGGACGGAACGGATGAATTCCAGTTCTGACAATTTCAGGGCCAGGGCAGCTGTCCTCTGCTGTCCTTGGGACCCATAGATCCGCAGCGGCCGTCCCGCATGGAAGATTTCCAGATCATCCCGATGGGGTCCCAGGCTGGTATAGCCCCGGAGATAATCCAGCTGGTGCCGCTGAGACAGCTGTTCCCGATAAAATTTTTCCCAGGCTGCCGGGCCTGGATTTTCTTCCAGCACGGCTTCCCCGCTGCCCTGTTTCTGGACATAGGAAAGGGTCAGGGCTCCCTGGGTACCGGTGATGCCGTCATAGACCTGCCGTGCTGCGGTCCGGATCCCTTCCAGCGCCTTGAGCCGGAAATCCAGGATCCCACCGGCCAACCGGGCCAGCGCCCCATCCCACACAGACAGCTGGGCTTCCTCCAGTTTCTCCCGTTCCCTGCACTGTTTCAGGAAGCGATTCCGCTGCTGGAGCACCCGATTGTACTGGGCCAGGAGATCATAATACAGCGGACTGATCTGGGCGATCTCCATATTCAGGAACTTCCGGCGCAGAGCCGGATCCCCCTTGACCAGCTGCAGATCATCCGGCGTAAAGAGCACCAGATTCACTCGGCCGTACTGTTCCCTGGGGCTCACCGGATTCCCATTCAAGAGATTCTCTTTTTTCAGCCGGCCCCGTACCTTATACCGCTTCACCAATAGGCAGCTGGACCCATACCGGTCTCCGTACTGCAGTTCAGCCGCCCATTCCTCTGCTCCGAAGCTGGGGATTTCCTCTTCATGCCGGGTCCGGAAGGAGAATCCCCGGGCCGCAAAATAGATACCCTCCAGCAGGTTGGTCTTGCCTTGGGCATTATCCCCATAAAAAACGGTTATGTCATGTTCCAGTGGGATGGACACCTGCTGATAATTCCGGAAATGGAGGAGCCGGAGGTGTTCCAGGCGCATCAGAAGATGACCCGGACCGGTGTCAGGATATAGGTATAGCTGGTGTCGCCCTCTGGCATCAGCCGGGCCGGGGACAGGGATGTATTGGTCTCCAGACTGATCTGTTCGCTGCCGCAGTTCTTAAAGAAATCCATCATGTAGCGGGAATTGAAAGCAATGTTCAGCGGCAGGGATTCCCCGATGGTCTGGCAGGCAATGATCTCTTTTCCCTGCCCCATATCACTGACGGCGGAAGAAAGAGTGATCCCGTCCGTATCGATGGCCAGCCGGACGATGTTGTAATCAGACTGAGAGAACAGTGCGACCCGCTGGATGGCTTTTTCCATATCCACTCGATTGAATACCGTCCGGTTGCTGAAAGAAGGCGGGATAGGTCGTTTGTAATCGGGGAATTTTCCTTCAATCAAGCTTGAAATAATGGTCAAATTCCCCATCTGGGCCATGATCTGCCGCCCCTGAAGGCTTAGGGTCACAGGTTCAGGAAGTTCTCCATTCAGGTTGCTGCGGATTTCTTTTAGGAGCCGAGCCGGGATCAGCATGGAGAATTCACTGTCATCTCCTTCTTCCAGTTCCGCTTCCTTAATGGCCAAACGATGGGTATTGGTCCCGACGGCAGTCAGGCTTTTTCCTGTTTTTTCCAGGTAAACCCCAGTGTACAGGGGACGGCTGGCATCGGTGGAGCAGGCATAAACAGTGGTGTCGATCAGTTTTCCGATGACTTCTTCCGAAAGCTGGAAAACCCGCTCACCCTGGAACCGAGGCATGGCTGGATATTCTTCCGGATCCATCAGGGGAATATGGTACTGGCCTCTTGCCTTAGCTGCTTTCAAGGTCATTTCTTTTTCACCGGGAAGCTGCTGGAGCGTCAGGACTTCATCAGGATCGAACCGAGCCAAAAGATCACCGATCGCCTTGGCAGGGATCAAGATATCTCCTGGTTCTTCACCGTTGACTTCCAGCTGTTTGTTCATCATGTACGTGTTGTCCATGGCAATCAACTGCAGGTTGTTTTCTTGGAGGATCATGTGGATCCCTGAAAAAATCGGTGCATTGTTACTGGATGAAATGGCTCTTTTTACGATATTGACGCTTTGCGCCAGTTCTTTGCTTTCACATGAAAACTGCATGGCAGTACCTCCTTGTTTCTAAAACGATGAAATATTAAAAATCCGTAGTCTTCGTAGTAGGGCCTGTGGGTATGTGGAAAAGTCCATCCGGCCTTGTAGAAAGCCGGAAAAGCCAGTGGGATAACCTTGTGGATAACCTTTGTCCATTTATCCACATATCCACTTTTTCAGGGACTTTTACAGTTATCCACAAATTTAACAACAAGTTATACACAGCATTATCCACAACTTGTGGATAACTTGGAACAGGACGAGTCAGCAGGGGGACAGCCTCATTTTTTTAGATCTTCTATGAGTTTGGCCAGCTGCCGTTCCAGATTGGGATGATTTTTTTTGTCTTCGGCGATCTTGTCACAGGCGTGGAGCACTGTGGTATGGTCCCGGCCGCCAAAATATTCACCGATCCGGGGCAGGGAAAGATCGGTCAGCTCTCGGGTCAGGTACATGGCTATCTGACGGGGATAGGCGATGGAACGAGTCCGTTTCTTGGCCTTCAAGTCTTCCACCCGGATCTTGTAATGGGCAGCTACCAATTCTTGGATGGCTTCCACGGTGATGACTTTTTCTGCCGTACTTCCCATATCCAGATCCTTGAGGGCTTTCCTGGCCAGCTCCATGGTGACCGGCTGCTGGTTCAGACTGGCAAAGGCACTGACTTTTGTATAGGAGCCTTCCAATTCACGGATATTGGTCTTTACGTTGGTGGCAATCAGCTGGATGACTTCCAAGGGGAATTCCAGATGATCTTTTTCTGCCATGCTCCGCAGGATGGCACTGCGGGTTTCAAAATCAGGATGGTTGATTTCAATGATCAGCCCCTGCATGAAGCGGCTGGTCAGCCTTTCTTCCAGGGTATCCAGTTCTTTGGGCGGACGGTCGCTGGAGATGATGATCTGTTTATCCGCCTGTTTCAAGGCTTCAAAGGTATGGAAGAATTCTTCCTGGGTGGATTCTTTTTTCCGCAGGAACTGGATATCGTCGATGAGCAGGACATCGATGTTCCGGTATTTGTTCCGGAACGCTTCGTTGGTATTGTGCTGGATAGCGCCGATCAATTCATTGGTGAAGGTTTCACTGGAGGTATAGAGGATCTTCATCTGGGGGAATTTCTGGTGGATGTAGTTGCCGATGGCATTCATCAGGTGGGTCTTGCCCAGCCCGGGATCGCTGTACAGGAACAGGGGATTATAGCTTTTGGCCGGGGCATTGGCCACACCCATGGAGAAATTGAAGGCTTCTTCATTGGATTTGCCCCGGATGAAATTGTCGAAAGTATATTTGGGAGAAAGGTGGGAGTCGAATTCTTGGACAGCCGGGGCTGGCCGAGCAGGTGCTGCTGTGGCAGGTGCGGAGGCTGGCGGAGCAGGGGGTGTGGATTCTGGAAAGAGGGTCTGTTCCACTTTGGGGGGTTCCATGACTTCCATGAGGATCTTCATGGGACGGCCGCAGATTTGGGAAAGGCTTTCTTCCATAATGGGAAGGAACCGTTCCTGAATGGTGGTCTTGGTATAGTTGTTGGGTACGTCGAGAGAAAGGCTGTCTTCCGTCAAGGTGCGTGGATGCGCCGGATCCAGCCATATCTTCCAGCTTCCGCCCTCACTGCTGGCGGCTACGGCAGCAAGCATTTCGGCCCAGACCTGGGCCAGGTTTTTCGTCATCATATCCGATCCATCCTTTGTGGTTTTATAGAGATTCCATTATATCACGAACCTGTGGAAAAATCTGTGGACAGTGTGGATAACTTCCGGCTGGAAAGAAAGGAAGAAACAGCAGCAGCGGTCTTTCAAGGTTATCCACAAAATCCAAGTTATACACAGGGAGTTATCCACAGCTGTTGATAACTTCTTCCGGCAGTCCGTTTCAGCGGTTGAAAAGACGATCCCAGAAACTGCGTTTTTTCAGTCTTTCGGTTTCTTCTTCAGCTGCTTTGGCACGAGCTTCCGCTTCTTCGATACGGGAGCGGGCTTCCTGCAGATTGGCGGCGGCCGTTTCTTTAGCGGCGGTCAGGGCTCCGATCTGCTGTTCTTTCAGGCGCAGGACGGCTTCCTGCTGGTCGGCTCTGGCTTGGGCGGCATCTCTGGCTTTGGCTAGATCCTGGAGCTGGAGTTCTTTTTGTTCCGACTGGGCTTTGTATTCCAGATACTGGACCTTTTCCTGGGTGAGCAGCTTGGTGGTGCTCATTTCCGCAATGAGCTTCTGCTGGACTTTTCCAAGCTGATCTTGGACGGTGTTCATCTGGATCAGGAGCATCTTGTTTTCCTGGCGCAGCTGTTCCAGCTCTTCATCTTTATTTTGTTCATAGACGATGACAGGGTTTTCCGAACGTTTTCCATCCAGGAATTGGACGGCTTCATCATCCAGCATAAGAAACCGGTTTTGTTTGATCAGGTGGCCTTCCAGCTCTGCATCGTACCGCTTGATCTGTTTGCGGATGGCTTCATAGGAAACCCCTTTTTGTTTGGCGTAGTCTTTGATGGTGATCATGACAGGCATCCCTCAGTATGGTGTAGATTTCCGGAACGGGAAGAAACCGCCGAGTGTTCAGCGGTTTCTCAGACAACTGGCATCCTGCAAACTTCATACAACGTTGTATTTTAGGGGAGCCAGTCAGTTCCAAAGGTTGTATGGGTATAGTATATCATATTTGGACCAGCTGTGGATAAAAGTTTCCAGGAAAGGGAGAAAGATGGCATATCAAGGGATTCCAGGGGTTTTCCACAGGGAAAAGCGTTTTCCACAGAAAGTTATCCACAGGTGTGGATAACTTTGGGGATAAGCCCAGTATACGGGGCTGGAGAGAATGGAGGGGGGTGTGGATATCTTGAGTCGGCAGTCAGCGGCCGTTGGAAATCAATTCTTATAAATTGATTTTGAAACAATGACTGTTGCATGTATTTTCCGTTGTTCAAAGCCAGTTTTACTGGTTTCCGAAAGCAGACTTCTGACTCCCGACTTAGGAGGTGTTCCCTGTTTCGTGCAACACCTCCAGTGGACATGTGGATAAGTTTGGGGATAAGAGCTGGAATCTGGCTTAGTTGGGGGGACTGGAGGTTTTCCACAGGAAAGTAAGTTTTCCACTGAAAGTTATCCACAGATGTGGATAACTTTGTGGATAATCCCCATTTTATGGGAGTTCCGAGCTGCAGGGGAAAAAATAGACCTGTGGAAAACTATTCTTGGGACGCCTTAAAAAATCCCTGTCCCTGTACAAAGAGCAGGGACAGGGATTACAGAGAAAGAAAATCAAAAGGAAGATTGTAAGCATATTGTTTTCCCTGATTTTCGATAACGGAAAGCCCTTATTTTTTCAGTTCCAGGATCAAGGTTTCGATTTCTCGGTTCAATTCCGGATCTTTCTGCCGGTCTTTTTGGATTTTTTCACAGGCATGGATGATGGTACTGTGATCCCGGCCTCCAAAACATTCTCCGATTTTTTTCAGGGAAAGCCCGGCCATTTCTTTGGTCAGGTAAATGGCGATCATCCGGGGAACGGCAATCCGCTTGGTCCGTTTTTTTTCGATCAGTTCAGAACGGTGGAGCCGGAAATGGTCCGCCACTTGCTGCTGGATGGTATCCACCGTAACGAATTGGGGGGTATCCAGCAGGTTCAGTTCTTTCAAAGCGGCCCGGCTGAGTTCCAGGGTGATGGGCTGTTTGGTCATGCTGGCGTAGGCGCAGACCCTATTGTAGGCACCTTCCAGTTCCCGGACATTGCTGGTGACACTGCTGGCAATCAGTAAAATCACATCATTGGGGAAAAGGACGCTGTCTTTGTGGGCCAAGTTCTGGAGGATGGCCATACGGGTCTCCAGGTCAGGGTGCTGGATATCCGCAGTCAGGCCGGAATTGAACCGGCTGATCATCCTCTCTTCCAGGGTATCCAATTCGGCTGGAGGACGGTCACTGGAAATGATGATCTGCTTGTTGGCCTTTTCCAAGGTATTGAAGGTGTGGAAAAATTCTTCCTGGGTGGATTCTTTATTCCGCAGGAACTGGATATCATCGATGAGCAGGACATCGATATTCCGGTATTTTTCCCGGAAGGCTTCCAGCCGGTTGTGTTCCACACTTTCGATCAGTTCATTGGTGAAGGTTTCACTGGAGATGTACAGGACCTTCATTTCAGGATGGTTCTGGAGGATCTGGTTCCCGATGGCGTTCATCAGATGGGTCTTGCCCAAGCCGGAATCACTGAACAGAAAAAAGGGATTGTAGGCAAAGGCTGGATTGTTGGCTACTGCCATGGAGGCGGCTTTGGCAAAACGGTTGGAATTGCCCACTACGAAATTTTCAAACGTATACCGGGGAGAAAGATTGGTGATGAAAGGACGGGAAGGAACTGTCCGTTTTTTCTTTTCCGGAGGTTTGGCGGGAAGAGGGGGGAACGGATCCTGTTCGGCAAACAGATCCAATTCTACAGGCTTTTTTTTCGTCATGGCAAACCTCCTTTCTCCTTGGGGATTTTTTTTCATTATAGCATATTCCTGCCATGTGGATAAGTAGAGCGGAAAAAGGGCTGGAGGATAGGACGCGTCCGGTTTGAGGACTTTTCCACAGGAAAAAGAGTTTTCCACAGAAAGTTATCCACAGGTGTGGATAACTTTGGGGACAAGTCTGGAAATACGGGGCAGGAAGGGAAATTTCAAACAGATGTTCTGTGGAAAACCGCATTTCTTGCACATTCCCGATGGATTTCCTATAATGGAACCACCAAAATATCCGCGGCAGGGTTCCAGCCGGACCGGCCTGTGGGAAGGAGAGAACATGATGTCTGGGAAACTGCGCATTGCCATTACTGCTGATACCTATCCCTATGCTTCTGAAGTGACCAATTTGGTGGAAGCTCCTTTTGCTCCCCGGGGGCTGGTGGAAGTCCTCGCCCGTTTGGGGGCTGTCCCGGTGATCCTTCCGGATGTTGCCGGTGTGAGGGGAGAAGCGTATGTGGAAATGTTTGATGGGTTGATCCTTCCCGGGGGAGCGGACGTGGATCCTACCCTATTCGGAGAGAAACCAGTTTGGAAAATCGGTCGGACCAACTATAAACGGGATTTGTTCGAACTGGCACTGTTCCGTGCTTTTTATCAGGCCGGCAAACCGATTTTCGGGATCTGCCGGGGCTGCCAGCTGATCAATATTGCCTTGGGAGGCAATGTGTATCAGGATCTGCCCAGTGAAAATCCCCAGTGTACCATCCGCCATTCTCAGGGAGCGCCGGGAGGCTATCCCACCCATCATGTGGATCTGCAGCCGGGCAGTAGCTTGTATGAGACCCTGGGGGCCCGGGCTTTTGTCAATTCCCGTCACCATCAGGCCATCCACCGGGTGGCCGAAGGGTTGGAAGTCACAGCGGAAGCTCCTGACGGAGTGGCGGAAAGTGTGGAAAGCCATGATCACCGGCAGGTGGTGGCTGTCCAGTGGCATCCGGAAAATATGTGGCAGGAGCATCCGGAGATGGAGCAGCTGTTTGCTGATTTCCTGAAACGGGTGGAAGAGATGAAAAAAGAGGGATGAGAAAATCCCTCTTTACAAATAGAAAAAAATTTGCTAATATATATTTTATCTGATGCGGGCATAGTTCATTGGTAGAATGAAAGCTTCCCAAGCTTTAGAGGTGGGTTCGATTCCCATTGCCCGCTCCAATTTCAGAAATAACCTGTCGCTATGGCGGCAGGCTTTTTTATTTTCCGAGAAAGGTGTTTATGATATAATATTCTTTCACGGAAAAAGAATTTCACTGTCTGGAAAAATGGGGAGGAAAACATGGCAGAGTACAATTTACTGCAGAAAAAAATCTTGGCCGACGGGACCATCAAAAGCGGCGATGTATTGAAGGTGGACAGCTTCTTGAACCACCAGATCGACGTTCCTTTCATCAGCAAATTGGGAAAGGAATTCTACGAATTGTTCAAGGACCGTCCCATCAATAAGATCCTGACCATCGAGGCTTCAGGAATCGGGATCGCCTGCCTCACGGCCGTCCATTTCCGGGTCCCGGTGCTGTTTGCCAAAAAAAGTGCCGGCAGCAACATGGATCAGGAAGTCTACAGTACGGAAATCAAATCCTTCACCCACAACAAGGTGAACCATGTGATCGTTTCCAAAAAGTATCTCAATGCCGGGGATCATGTACTGATCATCGATGATTTCCTAGCCAACGGCTGTGCGGTAGCAGGGCTCATCGATCTGGTCCATCAGGCCGGAGCAGAAGTGGAAGGCGTGGGCATTGCCATCGAAAAAGGCTTCCAGGGCGGTGGAGATGCCCTGCGGAAACAGGGATATGATGTGAAGAGCCTGGCCATTATCGAAAAGATGGATGCGGCTACCGGATCCATCCTGTTCCGCTGAAGGAGGGCCTATGGAAAAGGAAAACCAGCAATCCCAGCCTCTGGATCTGTCCGATCCCATTTACCGGTTTGACGGGGAAATCAGTCTGCAGAAAGCTGTCCCCTTTGGGCTCCAGCATGTGCTGGCCATGTTTGTGGCCAATATCGCTCCCATCCTGATCGTCACCGGCGCCGTGAAGATGCCCACAGAACAGGCGGCTGCCCTGATCCAGGCTGCCATGATCATGGCTGGCGTGGGATCCCTGTTCCAGATGTTCCCAGTGGGACCCTTGGGCAGCCGCCTGCCCATCATCATGGGAATCAGCTTCACCTTTGTTTCCACTTTCTGTGTCATTGGAGCCAAATACGGCTATGGTGCCATTTTGGGAGCGGCGCTGGTGGGAGGCTGTCTGGAAGGCTGTCTGGGGCTCATCGCCCGCTGGTGGCGCCGGTTCATCCCACCCATCGTCTCTGCCAGCGTGGTCACTTCCATCGGGTTTTCCCTGCTGGGCATCGGAGCCAATTCCTTCGGGGGAGGTTTCGGCAATCCTCATTTTGGAGAAGCTCCTTATATGATCGTAGGGACTGTGACCCTGCTTTCCTGTCTGATCTTCAACATCAAGGCCAAGTCTTTCTACAAACAGCTTTCTGTACTGTTCGGTCTGGTGGTGGGGTATGTGACGGCTTTCTTCTACGGTATGGTAGACCTGTCCAAACTGGGAACGGCCGGAGTGTTCTCTCTGCCCCAGCCCCTTCCCTATGCCTTGGAATTCCATCCAGATGCCATTTTTTCCGTATTCCTGATTTTCCTGGTGTCCGCCACAGAGACTCTGGGGGATACTTCTGCCCTGACGGTCATGGGCTTTGGCCGGAATGCCACCGATAAGGAAATCGAAGGATCCATCGGGGTGGATGGTTTCATCAGTGCCCTTTCTTCCTTGTTCGGCTGCCTGCCCATCACCTCTTTCAGCCAGAATGTAGGACTGATCGCCATGACCCATGTGGTGAACCGGAAAGCCGTGGCCAGTGGGGCAGCCATCATGATCCTAGCCGGTCTGTTCCCGGTGCTGGGGGTGATCCTGGCCTCCCTGCCGGAAGCGGTGCTGGGCGGCTGCACCCTGATGATGTTCGGCTCCATTGTGGTCAGCGGGGTCCGGATGCTGGGCAGCTGCGGCTACAGCCAGCGGAATATGATCATTGCTGCCCTGAGCCTGTCCATCGGCATCGGATTTACCCAAAATCCCTCCATTTTCAAGATCTTTCCGGATCTGATGAAAAGCGTCTTTGCCGAAAATTGTGTGGCAGTGGTGTTCGTAGTGGCCGTAGTGCTGAATTTCATCCTGCCGGAGGAGATGAAATAAAAGAGCTGCCTCTTGGCAGCGTGTTCTCTGTGAATCTGGAGGTGTGTGCAGATGCCTTTCTATGGGATGATGATCCGGCTGAATGGGAAAAATGAAGTGCAAAAGGTCCTTTTTTCTTCTGGTTTTGCAGAGGGGATGTTGAGAAAAACAGCAGGATCTCTGGTGGGAGTCCCCGTGGGGAAAATCCCTCATTTTCAATTGGATCTGGAAAAAGGGACCCTGGTGTGGGAAGGATGTCATTTTTCCTGCTGTCGGATAGAGGATCCCCCGGGAGGCCTGCTGCTGATCCAAGAAGAAAATGTCTGTGAACAGCTATTGGCTGAAATCGTGAATCGTATGACGGATGCGCTGCAGCTGTATGACGCTGGGGGAAATATCCAGTTTTTCAACCGGGCTGCCCGGCGGATGATGGGCATTTCTTTGAAAGATGAAATCCGAGGACAGCGTCTTTTGGATGTTTTTGCTGTGGATCCCCAGTACAGCACTACGTTGACGGCCCTGGCTACCAGGAAGCCGGTTGCCCAGCGGTATGATCATTATAAATCCACTACGGGAAAGGACTTGATGACGGTCAATGACGGGTGGCCGGTATTCCGGCCGGACGGCTCTCTGTTGGGAGCTGTTGTACGGGAGCAGGATGTGGGTATGATCAAAAAAGAACTGGCACGGCTCCAAGAGAACCAACAGATCCTGACCCGGCATCTGACCCGGCAGTTATCCAATGCTTCTCAGACGCGGTACACTTTTGACGACATCATCGGCTCCAGCGCCCTCCTCCAGGCAGCGGTGCAGCTGGCCAAGCAAATGGCCTTGAAAGAAATGAATATCCTGATCCAGGGAGAAACAGGAAGCGGGAAAGAAATGTTTGCCCAGGGAATCCATGCATTCAGTTCTCGGAAAAAGGAGAAATTCCTGGCTGTGAATTGTGCGGCTTTCCCAGAATCTTTGATTGAATCCATGCTTTTTGGTACCAGCAAAGGGGCTTTTACGGGAAGCACGGAACAGGCAGGACTCCTGGAAGCTGCCAACCATGGAACCCTGTTCCTGGATGAAATGAATTCCATGAGCCTGGGAATGCAGGCCAAACTCCTCCGGGTGCTGGAAGAAAAGAAAGTGCAGAGAATCGGCAGTACTCGGGAAATTCCTATAGATGTAAGAGTGATTTCTTCCTGCAATGAAGACCCTTTTCAGTTGATGGAACAAGGAAAGATCCGCAGAGATCTGTTCTATCGGCTGGCGTCTGTGATCATCGAGGTTCCTCCTTTACGGGAACGGATGGGGGATTTGGATGAGCTGGTCAGTTGGTATCTGCAAAAACACAAGGATGGGGGCAGCCAGCCCATCCATACCATCACTCCCCGGTTTTGGCAGCAGCTCCGGAACCATGACTGGCCGGGCAATGTCCGGGAATTGTTCCATATCCTCAATTATGCCTTGAGCATGTCCCAAAATGGAATCTTGGATACAGAGGATTTCCCCACTTATTTTTTGCGGCATCAGCAGCAGCGTCCTAAGGAGATCCTTCCTACGGCTTCAGAAAGGACAGTGGATTATGGGCAGGGTCTGAACAGCTTGGTCCAGGAGTATGAAAAGCAGCTCCTGGCAGATGCTTATCTGCACTGCGGCTGCAATGCCACAAAGACGGCGGAACTATTGAAGATCAGCAGACAGAATTTCCAATATTATGCCAGGAAATATCATCTCCAAATGAAAAAAGAAAAATAATTTGGCGCTAAATTATTTTTCAGACAAAAAAATTGCTCTCCTGATGGAGGGCAATTTTTTTTGAAGGATGGCTTTGGGACGGGCCGGGTAGAGCTGCGGCGGCTGACGAAGTGTAGAATTGGCATTGGCACGGAATTTGCATGGAAAAAGGCAGGTAAGAAAATCCATAAATGGAAAAGGAGAGGATCCCATGATGATTTCAGTAAGAAATGCAAGAAAAATCCAAAAGGTTGTACTGACGGACTGCAAACCTTCTTTGGAAGAATTCATTGCTGTTGCCAAATTTGGTGCAATACTCGAATTTTCTCAGGAAATGAAGGACAAGGTCAATGAGAATCGGAAACTCCTGGAACGGTTCCTGCAGGAGGGAAGGATCATCTATGGCGTAACCACTGGGTTTGGCGAAAATGTCCGCTACACCATTTCACCTAAGGATGCGGAGACCCTTCAGGAGAATATCGTCCGGACCCATTCTGTGGCTGTAGGAGAGCCCCTCAACCGGGAACAGGTACGGGCCATCATGCTGATGACCATTCTGAATGCAGGGAAAGGCCATTCTGGGATCCGGCTGGAAACACTGGAACTGATCCGCCAGATGCTGAACCAGGATTTGATTCCCTTTGCTCCGGGGGAAGGGTCCGTCGGTTATTTGGGCGTGGAGGGGCATCTGGCCATGGCGTATATTGGAGAAGGGAAGATTTATGAAAATGGAAGGACTTTTCCTGCCGGGATGATTTTGCAAAAATACGGGCTGAAGCCTGTCAAACTGTCTTACAAAGAAGGTCTTTCCATGCTCAATGGGACCATTACGGTAACGGCCCTGGGGCTTTTGGCATTGTATGAATGCATCCTCAGCGTGCAGACTGCAGAAATTGCCGGAGCACTCTGCTATGAGGCGCTGCGTGGGACGACCAAAGCCCTGGATCCGAGGATCCATGCCATGAAGCTCCATGAAGAAGAACAGAATGCGGCGGCCAATCTCCGCAAGATCCTGGCAGGCAGTGCCATTATGGAAAAATACAGAGATCATAAAGTACAGGACTGTTATGTGCTTCGTTCCATGGCCCATATCCAGGGCGCTGCCAATAAGCTGATCAAAGAAGCGTATGAAGTCATCCTGGATGAAATGCATTCCATCAGCGACAATCCGGAAATCTTTGCTACAGGGGAACAGGACGGTGTTGCTCTCATGTGCGGCAATTTCGACGGGACCTATGTGGGAGAACATGCGGACATGATTGCTATGGCCTGTGCTATTCTGGGGAATTTGGTGGAAAGAGCCACCGACCGGATGCTCAACCGGAACCTGAATGACGGTCTGCCTGCTTTTTTGGTGAAAAATCCCGGATTGAACAGCGGTCTTATGATCACCCAGTATACTTCTGCCGGGCTGCAGAATGAACTGAAACATCTTGCCATCCCAGTGACCATTGATAGCATCTCTACCTGTGCCAATCAGGAAGATCCAGTTTCCATGGCCTACTATGCATCCAAAAAGGCCATGAAGGCCGTGGAAAAATTCCAGTATATGGTGGCCATTGAAATCTATGTGGCACTGCAGGCCCTGGATTTCCTCAAGCCACTGGAACCATCTCCTGTAGTCCAGACAGTCCGGGACTATGTGCGTCGGGAAGTACCTTTTGTAGAAAACGATCGTTTCTTGTATCCTGATATTGTCTGGATCCTTGCTGAGGTCCGGAATGGGTCCCTGATTGCTTTGGTTGAAAAGCAGATCGGAAAACTGCTGTTTTGATCCCTTTGGGAAATTCCCGGAGGAGTACGGAGTTTGACAGGGAGGTGTCCGTATATGGAACTGGCAATCATCATTTTTTATCTTGTAGCTATTTTTGGAGTTGGAATTTATTGCAATAAATTCAATAACACAATTGATGACTACTTATTGGCAGGCCGTCGATTGGGCCTTGGCCTGGCTACAGGGACCCTGGTGGCAACTTATTTTGGAGGAGGTTATGTCATCGGGGTGGGAAGCGAAGCCTACCAAATGGGGGCCAGTTCCTATTGGAGTCCTATTGCAGGGGCTGTGGGGATTTTGGCTGTCTGCCTCGTTTTGAAAAAAATGGAAGGGATGAGAGTCTATACGGTAACAGAAATCATGGAGAACCGCTATCAAAGTCCCCTGCTCCGGCTTCTGACTACGATTTTATCCCTATTGGCTTTGTTGGGGATTTTGGCAGGACAGATCAATTCCGCAGGAAGTATCCTGGCCTCTTTGGGAATTGGTAATACAACCGTTTGTGCAATCATTGTATCTGCATTTTTTGTTGGATTCACGGCTTTCGGCGGTTTGTGGGCAGTGACGGTTACGGATTTCATCCAAATCATTGTTGCAGCCCTGGGTCTGATTTCCGCGGCGTGTTTCATCATTTATAAGGGAGGAGGGTGGAGTTCTGTCATTGCCCAAATAGAAGCGGCGAACGTGCCTTCCAATTATTTCCATCTTTTGCAGGGGACCCAGCCTTCCTATGTCCTTTGGCTGATCCTTCCTATGTTTATCTACACTTTGATCGGACAGGATGTGTATCAGCGGCTTTTCGCGGCCAAAGATACCCGTACAGCCTATCGTTCTGCTGTACTTTCCTGTATCTGCCTGCTGATTATCTGTGCTTTTCCTGTGATTTTGGGAATGGCAGCCAGAGGTCTCTTTCCTCAGCTTTCCAATCCTTCTCTTGCGATTCCAACCATCATCAGGGCCATGCTGCCTCCTGTTTTTTCCGGATTTACATTGGCGGCTATCATTGCAGCAGTGGTTTCAACAGCGGATTCCATCCTTACAGCGGCAACTTCTCATGTGGTGAATGACATTTATGTGCGGTATCTTTGCAAAGATGATCTGAAAGACCAGCAAACCCAGCAGAAACTGCTGCGACTGTCCAAAATCATGACGGTTGCGGTGGGAATCGTTTCTACCGTCATCGCTTTAGCCATTCCTTCCGTCCTAGCTGTGCTGAATTCTTCTTATACCTTGTTCACTGCCGGAGTCTTTGCACCGGTAGTCTGTGGGCTGCTTTGGAAAAAAGCAACCCGGCAAGGTGCCTTTGCCGGGCTTCTGGGGGGATTGTTCTTTGTTGCATTGGGCTGGCATGGAGTCTCTTTTCTGGGAATTCCCGTAGATATCGCAAGTTCATTGCTCTCAGTTGTTCTTTTGATCATTGTTTCGCTTTTCACTTATCATAAAACAGCAGAAATTTAATCGATTCAATACCATAAAATCTGCGGAATAAGTTTGTAGGAATCGATTTTCTGCAGCAGACTTCCAACTTCTGATTTTATGACTGAGGGGGTGTGATCAAACCTCTTTCACCCCCCTGTCATTGGTCAAACGTCAATGGCCGATTGAGGCAGGAAGCAAATCGACAGCCCCTTTTCCCTTCGAAACAACTGGTTGTTCAGCCAGTTGTTTTTCTTTTTTCTTTCCAACTGCTGCGTTCAGCTTTTCCGCCCATTCTGCTCCGTTGTCCCCATATTGAAGGCTCATAATCCGCTGGCCGCCGAAGTAGAGATTGTTTCCGTCCTGTTCAGCAGAAGGTTGTATAGAAGGTTGGTCATGGTAAACTTTGGCCAGGCTGCCGGCTACCAGATAGGTCCGTTCCCGGCTGCTCATATCGCCTCCGGGCTGGACCAAGCCCAGGTCTTTCTTGTTCACCAGGATGGCCCCAGTCTTTTTATCCACGTTCACATGTTTTCCGCTGTATTCATACATCCGCTGGGTATACTTGTCCCGGCGGGATCCGTTGTTGGGATGGTCGCTGGGCATGAAGATGGTTCCCAGGAAGGTTTCCCGGTTGTTGCCCATCTTCTCCATCACCCGCTGCCAGAGGGCACTGCCGGCTCCTGGGTTGTATCCTGCTTCTGTAGCGTAGGTAAAGCCCAGCACATCGGCTTTCTTTTCCATGGGCAGGGTCACCAGTTTGGCGCTGCCCAGGTTGGCCAAAAGATTGGTGCCCACCGCTTCCAGCATATTGCTTTGGCTGCCGGCCACTGCTGCCAGGAGCGCGATGGGGAAAGTCCGTTTGACGCCGTTGGCCGGGTCATGCTGTTCCCCATGGCCCAGTTCGTGGCCTAGGACGAAGGCCAATTCATCTTCGTTGTAGTTCAGGGTGGTGAACAGGCCGATATTGACGGATACATTGTGTCCCAAGGTACAGTAGGCATTGAATTTGGTGCTGTCGTTGACGAAATAATGATAGGGATTCTTTTCGATGGAGGGGTCCGTCTTGGCAATGGCTGTGGAAAGCCGTCCCATGACCCGGTCCAGCATGGCATTGGCTTCTGGATCTTCGTTGACGCCCTCCTGTCCCTTGATCTGTTCCAGGTATTCGCCTCGTCCCTTGCCGTCCAAGTAGGCCACTTGTTTGTTCAGCATGCTGTATTGGGCGGAAACCAGGATCACGGAGCCGATGGCATTGCTCCAGTCAAAGGCTTCCGCTGCCGGCAGGGCTGCCGGGGACAGGGTGACGGCGCTGGTGAGCAGCAGTCCTGACAGAACGGGGAAAAGTTTCTTTTTCAGTTTCTGGGTCAGCCGACATTCCATAAAAACATCCCTTTCGAAAGTAACAAAAAAGAAAGAAACAACCACAAAACAATCGTTGTTTTATTACAAAACAACCTTATACAACCGTGAAATTTCTTGAAACCGTCCCACTTCCTCTGTCCGAACCGGACACATATGATATAATTGTTTTGATAAGATTATAGGACAAGGAGAACCAAAAATCCATGAAAAAAATACTTTTTCTGACCACCGGAGGAACCATTGCCTGTACGGTGACGGATGATGGACTGGAACCGACATTGAAGGGAGAGGACATCCTGAAACAGGTGCCCGAGCTCCGGACTTTGGGGGAAATCACAGTGCGGGATCTGACCCTCCTGGACAGCAGCAATCTGGAACCGGCCCACTGGAGTGCCTGGGCCCGTCTGATCGGAGACAATTACAGCGATTATGATGCCTTTGTCCTGACCCATGGTACGGATACCCTGGCTTACACGTCCAGCGCTCTCTGCCGGATGCTGATCAATCTGGGGAAGCCGGTGGTCCTCACCGGAGCCCAAGTGCCCCTGAGCCTGACCAACAGCGATGCCCGGAGCAACCTGGAACTGGCTTTTTCCGTGGCGGCCAGCGGCCTTCCGGGCGTATTTGTGGCTTTTGGGAATAAGGTGATCAAGGGAGACTGTGCCAAGAAGATCTTTACCCGGAATCCCAATGCTTTCGAGAGTGTCAACGAGGCGCCGGTCCTCTATTTCGGTAAAGAAGGGGTCAAAAAGAACCTGCCCAGCCGGGAAAATGTGGGAGGCTTCCGGGTGGAAGAAAAACTGGAACCCAGGGTCATGGCGGTGACCATGACTCCTGGACTGAAGCCGGATATCATCGATTATGCAGTGGACCGGGGGTATAAGGGCCTGGTGCTGGAATGTTACGGAGCCGGAGGGGTGAACACGGAACAGCAGAACTTCCTGCCGGCTATCCGCCGTGCGGTGAAAAAAGGAGTGAAAGTGGTCTGTGTCAGCCAGTGCCTGTTTGATGGAGTGGACCTGTCCCTGTATCCCATGGGGATCCTGGCGGCCCAGGCCGGAGTAGAATCCGGCGGTCCTATGACCTTGGAAGCGGCTGTGACCCGGCTCATGTGGAGCCTGGCCAATGAACAGCCGGAATAAAGGAGGCGGTAAAATGGCAGGGGATACCAAAGCCATCGTAGCCCAGTTCCTGCAGGCCTGGCAGCGGGAGCGGGATCATAAAATCAAGATCTGCCTGTTCGGACAGCCAGGAGCCGGGAAAAGTTCCCTGATCAATGAACTGGCGGGACAGAGAGTGGCCCGGGTCAGCCAGGCCACGGATACTACCCAGCAGGCCCAGATCGTGGAATGTCCTGATGTGATCTATGTGGATCTGCCCGGCTATGATACCAGTGCATTCCCGGAAAATGCCTATTTCAGTGCATTCAATCCCCTCCAGTACGATCTGTTCTTGTGTGTCTTTGCTGGAAAGCTCCATCGGGCGGATGTTGATTTCTTCGGGAAAATCGCCCGGACCGGCCGGGTATGTCTCTTTGTCCGGAATAAATGCGACGGGCTCTATGATCCGTCCTGCAGCCGGGAAGAGCTGGAACGCCGGATCCTGCAGGATGTCCATAGCTTGGTGGGTCCCCGGGAAAAAGTGGTGTTCACCAGCTGCCGGCGGAATAAGCCTGCGGCAGAGCGGGGGCTCCCAGAATTGGAAACGGCCATGGGGATGCTCCTGCCGGAAGCCCGGAGGGATCGGTTTTTCCGCCATGCCAAAGCCTATACGGAAGCAGCGCTGCTGGTGAAACGGGACAGCGCAGAACGGTCTTTGAAAAAGTTCATGGTACTGGCGGCAGCCAACGGCTTGAATCCGGTGATCGGAATGGATGCGGCCCTGGATGCTCAGATCCTGAAGGGGCTGTACCGGTCCATCCGGGAAGCGTTCGGGGTCAATGAGAAAGAGGTGCAGCCGGAAGGGCCCAGTTCCCAGATCGTGAAGAAACTGGCAGAAGGGGTCACCGGAGAACGGGTCACCAAAGGACTGACCTGGCTGCTCCGGAAGAAGGCTTCAGGCAGGGCAGCCAAGGCAATCCCCGTGGTGGGCGGTGCCGCCGTAATGGGCTTCAATGCAGGGAGTCTCTATTTCCTGGGGCAGAAGTATATCGATGCTTGTTACCGGTATGCTCTGGAACGGCTCCGGGCAGAGATCCAGATGGGGGAACCATGACAAGTGACGGAAATGCAATCAGAGAAAAACTGAAAAAGCTGGATGAAGAAAATGTGAGCATCGTCCTTTTCGGTCAGCCCGGCTCCGGAAAATCCAGCCTGATCAATGCCATCTGCGGCTATCAGGCGGCTCCTGTGGGGGTGGAAACAGATACTACCCGGGAACCGCTCCTGGTGGAGCATGGAGATGCTACCTTCATCGATCTGCCTGGATATGGGACCCAGACCTTTCCCTGGAAAGATTTCCTGGAGCAGTTCCATCTTCTGGCGTATGACCTGTTCTTGTGTGTGTTCTCCGACAAGCTCCATCAGGGAGATACGGAACTGTTCCGGCAGCTGACAGCCCACGGGAAGCCCTGCATCTTCGTGCGGAACAAGACGGACCTGATCTATGAGGAAGGCATGAGCCTGGAAGAAAGCGAGGAGGCCATCCGGAACGACGTAGCCGCACAGCTGGGACGGGAAGATTTCACCCTGGTCTTTGTCTGCTCCCGCCAGGATGCCCCTGCCGGCTTGGCAGAGTTGAATGACGCCATTATGGCAAAGATGCCGGCGGCCCGGCGGGAAAAATACATCCTGACAGCGGAAGCCAGGACCCGGGAACAGCTGGATGCCAAACGGGAAGCGGCCCAGAGCTATGTGCGCCGCAGCTGTGCGTATGCGGCCTACAATGGTGTCAATCCCATCATCGGGGTGGATGCAGCGGTGGATCTGCTGATCCTCTATCAGATGTACGGATGTATCCGGGAGGCCTTTGGCATCACGCCAGAAGTGGTCCACAGCAGCCGGAAGGTTTCTTTGGGGCACAAGGCTATGATCCTGGGAGGGATGAGCAAGGAAGGCATCAAGGTGATCATCAAGACATTGGGGCGGAAATTCGCTGCCAGGAGTTTCCTGAAAGCGGTCCCGGTGGTAGGACAGGCCGCTTCTGCCTTTTTGGGGTATCAGCTGGTCCGGCAGGCTGGACAGGCCTACATCGATGCCTGCTACGACCTGGCCAGGGAAAGGCTGTTGGAGGAACTGGACGCCCGGCGGGAAAAGTAAAACAACCAGTGTCCTACAATCATCGTACAACAGTTGTTTATAAAAAGGAGGGGACCTATGGAGGGGCTGGAACCCTATGAAAAAGAACTGACAGAACTGAATGACCTGATCTGGGATGCCGCGGAACTGAAATTCCGGGAGTTCCGTTCGGCAGAAGCCATGGCCGGGCTGCTGGAGCGGCACGGTTTCCGGATCACCCGAGGCTTGGCCCATATGCCCACGGCTTTCCTGGCAGAATATGGTACGGGGAAGCCTGTGATCGCCATCCTGGGAGAATATGATGCTTTGTCCGGACTCAGCCAGGAAGCAGGGACCTTCCGTCCTCTGCCCCGGAAAGACTGTGCCAACGGCCATGGCTGCGGCCATTCCCTTCTGGGAACAGCAGCAGCCGGCGCCGGACTCCTGCTGAAGGCATACCTGGAGGATCACCCTGGGAAAGGGACAGTACGGGTGTATGGCTGTCCGGCGGAAGAAGGGGGCAGCGGCAAGACCTATATGGTCAGGGAAGGGCTCTTCCAAGATGTAGATGGGGCACTGACCTGGCATCCGGGGACCCAGAACGAAGTGATGGTGGGATCCAACCAGGCCAATATCCAGGCGTCTTTTTCTTTTCGGGGCCGGGCGGCCCATGCGGCGGCGGCTCCCCAGAACGGCCGGAGTGCCTTGGACGCCGTGGAACTGATGGATGTAGGGGTCAATTACCTGCGGGAACATATGGCCGATTATGAACGGGTCCATTATGCCATCTTGGATGCGGGAGGCGTTTCACCCAACGTTGTACAACTCAAAGCAGAAGTCCTCTACTTGATCCGTTCCCGGACCAATGAGGAAACCCGAAGGTTGTATGAACGAGTAGTGAACATTGCTCGGGGAGCAGCCTTGATGACGGAGACCGAAATGACTGTCCGGTTCGACAAAGCGGTTTCCAATATCATCCCCAATCGGGTCCTGGGGCAGGTCCTCCATGATGCTATGGAACGTGTGGGAGTCCCGGTACGGACCGGAGAAGAAAAAGCGTTCCTGGGGCAGTTCCAGGAATTGGCCGGGGAAGAACGGGTGCTGAAAGACCCGGGGATGGCTCCCTTTCCAGATCCGGAACTCCGGGAAGAACTGATCCGGAAAGACCCCTCCGGGGCCTTCCTCCTGCCCTATCAGCCCACCAGTGTTTCAGCCATGGGGTCATCGGATACGGGGGATGTAAGCTGGATCACGCCCCTGGGACAGTTTGCTGCAGCCTGTTTCGCCATCGGTACCAGCGCCCATTCCTGGCAGTGGGTGGCCCAGGGAAAAGGGAGCGCAGCCTTGAAGGGCTGTTTCTTTGCGGCCCGGGTCCTGGCAGAAGGGGCAAAGATCCTGTATGGACAGCCGGACGTGCTGGCAGCAGCCAAAGCCGAACTGCAGAAACGGCTGTCTGGCCGGACTTATCGATGCCCCATTCCCCCAGAAGTGATGCCGAGAGCGTATGGGAAATAAGGGGATTGTCGTCCAAGCGGCAGCCCCTCACACAAAGGAGGTTGATACCATGTTCCGTCCTATGCGGCGTTTCAAACAGGCTCTCCCGGAAGAGGAATGCCTGGAAGTCCTGAAAGAGGGCAGGCGGGGAACCTTGGCCCTTGCCGGCGATGAGGGCTATCCTTACGCCCTGCCCATCAATTATTATTTCGATCCGGGATCCCACCGGATCTATTTCCACGGTGCTGGTGAAGGACACAAGATCGATGCCCTCCGGCGCTGCGACAAAGTTTCATTCTGTGTCCATGATGAAGGCGTGAAACTGGAGGGAGACTGGGCCTATACGGTGCGTTCCGTGATCATTTTCGGCCGCCTCCGGATCCTGGAGGATCGGGAACGGGGAATGGCCCTCCTGCGGCAGATCGGACTGAAATATTATCCTACGGAAGCCGCAGTGGATGATGTGATGACACGTGCCGCCAGCCGGGTAACCATGCTGGAACTGATCCCAGAACACATGACCGGGAAACGGGTCCATGAGAAGTAAGAAAAAATCCAGGTTTTTTCGGTTTTCTTTGTAAATATATTGACACTCTTCCTTTTTCCTCTTATAATGATATGAGCTGTCAAACGATTTACATATTATAGATCTTGACGTATCTTTGGAGGCAAGGGAGGGTTAGGAACATGAAGAGAACTTTTCAACCGAATAACAATCGGAGAAAAAAGACTCATGGCTTCAGAGAAAGAATGAAGACTTTGGGTGGTAAACAAGTCTTAAAGAGAAGACGTGCAAAAGGCAGAAAGAGATTGTCTGCATAAAGAATAAGATAGGCCGCTCTTCGCGGCCTATTTTACTACAAGGCAGGTGCAGGACTTTGGAACAGAATGTTCCCCGAAAGAAATATACCCAGGCCAATCGGGTCAAGTCCCATGAGCGGTTCCAGGAAATCTATGAAAAAGGCAGGTCTTACGTGGACCGGTACGGCGTTTTTTATGTGCTTCCCTCCGCCACTGGACGGAACCAGCTGGGGACGGCTGTGGGCAAACGGCTGGGGCATGCTGTGCTGCGCAACCAGGTGAAACGGCGGATGCGGGAGGTGTTCCGGAAGGAACAGGCCGGCCTGAAGGGAAAGAACGCCATCGTCTGGGTTGCCCGCCATCGTCTGGCCCATGCTCCCTACGGAGTCTATCAGGAAGTTTTCCGGCGGCTGGCCAGGAAGGCCGGGCTGCTGTAACTGTAGTACCGGAGAGGCCTATGAAAACAATTGCGATTGCCCTGATCCGTTTTTATCAGGTGTGGATTTCTCCCTGTTTTCCGCCCCGGTGCAGGTTTTATCCTACCTGCTCCCAATATGCGCTGGAGGCAGTGCAGAAATACGGTTTTCTGAAAGGATCCTATCTGGCTGTGAAGAGAATACTGAAATGTCATCCTTTCCACAAGGGTGGATATGATCCTGTGCCGTAACGGACAGGAAGAAAAGGAGTCGAACTTTGGAAATTTTAAGCTCGTTTGTCCAACAGGTGGTGGCCCATATCTATGAACTGACCCGTCTGATCGGTGAACCCAGTTACGGGCTGGCCATCATTATCATGACCATTTTAATCAAGCTGATCCTGTCTCCCCTGACGGCCAAGCAGATCGCTTCCACCCGTGCCATGAGCCGGATCCAGCCTAAGATGAAGGAACTCCAGGCAAGGTACAAGGACGACAAGGTGACCCTGAACCAGAAGATGTCTGAACTGTACAAGCAGGAGGGCGTCAACCCCTTGGCCGGCTGTCTGCCTCTTTTGATCCAGATGCCCATCATGATCGGGATTTTCTATGGCATCCGTGATTTCCAGTATGCAGGGCCCAGTTCTTTCCTGTGGATGCAGAGCATCGCGGATCCGGATCCTTATTACATCCTTCCCATCCTGTCTGCAGCCACTACCTTCATCCAATCCAAACAGACCATGCCCCCTTCGGACAATCCCCAGGGCAAGATCATGCTGTATTTCATGCCTCTTTTCATCGGGTACATCAGCTTGAAATTCCCTGCAGGCCTGGTGCTGTACTGGGTGGTCATGAACATCATGCAGATCGGCCAGCAGTTCCTGCTGGACCGGAATAAGAAAGAATCATAAAAAGTGCCGTAATGGCCTGTAAGGAGGCAGGAAGATGAACGTGGTGGAAAAGACGGGCAAAACCGTCGAAGACGCGGTGCAGGCAGCTCTTGCTGAATTGGGCGTCAGCCGGGAACAGGTTGATGTGGAAGTCCTGGAAGCTTCCAAGAGTTCCATCCTGGGCCTCTTTGGAGGACGGGACGCCAAAGTCCGGGTCACTGTCCGGGAAGAGATTCCGGCAGAACCGGAAACAGCGCCTGCCGTTACGGAAGAACCAGCTGAAGCAGAGAAAGCCGAACCGGCGGCAGATGACGGAAGCGGAGATCCTGCTGTAGAACGGGAAGAAGAACGCCAGGAAACGGCAGCGGCGGCCAAGGCTTTTCTGGAAAACATCTTTGCAGCCATGGGAATGGATCTGCTCATCGAAAAGTTCATCAGTCGAAAAGAGGATGAGATCATCCTGAAGATCCATGGGGAAGGGATCGGTGTGCTGATCGGCAAACACGGTCAGACGCTGGATGCCCTCCAGTATCTGACCAATTTGGCCGGCAACAAGAGCCATCGGAGCTGGAATCGGGTGATCCTGGATGCGGAAAATTACCGGGAGCGGCGGCGGCAGACCCTGGAACGGCTGGCCAAGAACCTGGCGGACCGGGTGAAACGGACCCGCAAAAAGGCCATGCTGGAACCGATGAATCCGTATGAACGGAAGATCGTACACATGAGCCTGCAGAACGATCCGGCGATCACTACCTACAGTGAAGGGGAAGAACCCTACCGCAAAGTAGTCATCGATCTGAAATAATATAGCTAGAACGTTGCTCCGGACAGACTTGTTCGGAGCTCTTTTTTTGGAGGGAATATGGACGATACGATCAGTGCCATTGCTACCGCCCTTGGGGTGGGGTCCATCGGCGTGATCCGGCTCAGCGGGCCGGACAGCCTGGCCATTGTGGACCGGATCTTTGCTGGACGGGAAAAGCCTGGAAAGGACAATGCCAGGAAGCTCCTGTACGGGCATATCCTTGACCGGAAAGGGCAGCCCATTGATGAAGTACTGGCTGTCTACATGCCGGGCCCCCATTCTTATACGGGGGAAGATGTCTGTGAGATCCAGTGCCATGGAGGCCGGCAGGCTCTGCAGGAAATCCTCTCCCTGACTTATCAGGCGGGAGCCCGGCCGGCAGAGCCGGGGGAATTCACCAAGCGGGCCTTCCTGAACGGACGGCTGGACTTGGCAGAAGCGGAAAGCGTCATGGATATCATCAATGCCAAGAGCCGGCAGGCTCTGGTGGCTGCCAACCGGGGCCACGAGGGGGGACTGTCCCGGAAAGTCCGGGAACTGCGGAAGAAACTCCGGGACCTGGTGGTCCAGCTGGAAGCCGCCATCGATTATCCGGAAGAAGATATTGAAGAAGTGACTTACGATCGGGCGGCAGAGGTGCTGGCAGAAGGTCAGGCAGCGGTGGCCCGGCTGGTGCGCCAGGGCAGTGCTGGACGGATCCTCCGGGAAGGGCTCCGGACCGCCATCGTGGGCCGTCCCAATGTGGGAAAGTCCAGCCTGCTCAACAGCCTGCTCCAGGCGGACCGGGCCATTGTGTCCAACATTCCTGGGACCACCCGGGATATCATCGAAGAACAGATGACCATCGGGGGCATTCCCCTGGTCCTGACGGATACTGCAGGGCTCCGGGATACGGAGGACTTGGTGGAAAAAATCGGGGTGGAACGGTCCCGGGCCGCCCTGGAAGATGCCCAGCTGGCTCTGGTGGTGCTGGATGGGTCCCAGCCCCTCAGCGGGGAGGATCGGGAACTGCTCCGGAGCCTGAAGGATCGGAAGAAGCTGATCCTGGTCAACAAATCGGATCTTCCCCAGATGCTGGACACGGAAGGACTCCAGCGGGAATATGGCAGCTCCGATGTGATCGTCCTGTCGGTAAAGACCGGAGAAGGCATGGAACAGGTGGAACAGTGGCTCCGGGAGTTCGTCTACGGGGAAGGATCCGACAGCGAAGGCAGCAGCATGACCCAGAATGCCCGGCAGCAGGATCTGTTGGAAAAGGCGCTCCGGAGCCTAGAGGATGCCCTGGAGGGGGCCCGGCAGCACCTGCCCTATGACTGTCTGACCATCGATCTGACCCAGACACTCCATGATCTGGGCGAAATCACCGGAGAAGATGTCCCCGATGAAATCATCGATGAGATCTTTGCCCAATTCTGTGTGGGCAAGTAAGTTGCGGAGGAATGAACATGATCGTCGTGGATCATTATGATGTTGTGGTGGTGGGGGCCGGCCATGCAGGCTGCGAAGCGGCCCTGGCAGCGGCCCGGCTGGGGCAGAAGACCCTCCTGGCCACTTTGTCCATGGATAATATCGCCTTGATGCCCTGCAATCCATCCGTAGGGGGACCGGCCAAGGGCCACCTGGTCCGGGAAATCGATGCCCTGGGGGGGCAGATGGGACTGGCGGCGGATGAAGCCTGCATCCAGATGCGGATGCTGAACACCGGGAAGGGCTATGCAGTCCAGGCTCTCCGGGCCCAGGCAGATAAACCCCTCTACCATACCATCATGAAGGAAGTGGTGGAAAATCAGGAGAACCTGGATGTGAAGCAGCTGATGATCGACCGGCTGCTGGTGCACAATGGCCAGGTCCAGGGCGTGGAAGCCGAAACCGGAGAAGTGTTCGAAGCAGACTGTGTGATCCTCTGCACCGGGACCTACCTCCGAGGAAAGATCCTGTATGGGGAAGTGGCTTATATGTCCGGTCCCATCGGCCAGCGCTCTGCCATGAAGCTCACCGGCTCCCTCCAGGAAGCCGGGCTCCAGCTCATGCGCTTCAAGACTGGGACTCCGGCCCGGGTAGATGCCCGGAGCCTGGACTACAGCCGGATGGAACCCCAGTACGGAGATGAACGGGTGCGGAATTTCTCTTTCATGAGCACCATCACCACCCGGAACCAGGTGCCTTGTTATCTCACTTATACCAATCCCCGGACTCATCAGATCATCCGGGACAATCTGGACCGGAGCTGTATGTTCAACGGGATGATCGAAGGGGTGGGACCCCGGTACTGTCCCAGCATCGAATCCAAGATCGTCCGTTTCGCTGATAAAGAACGGCATCAGCTGTTCCTGGAGCCGGAAGGACTCCGGACCAATGAAGTCTACGTCCAAGGTATGAGCTCTTCCCTGCCGGCTGAGATCCAGGTGGCTTTTATGCAGACCATCCCGGGCTTGGAACACTGCAAGATGATGCGGGCCGGCTATGCCATCGAATATGACTGTCTGGATCCTCTCCAGCTGAAAGCCAATCTGGAACACAAACAGATCAGCGGGCTGTTCAGTGCCGGTCAATCCAACGGTACCAGCGGCTATGAAGAAGCAGCGGCTCAGGGGCTCATGGCCGGAATCAATGCAGCCTTGAAACTCCAGGGGCGGAAGCCACTGATCCTGAAGCGGAGCGATGCCTATATCGGAGTGCTGATCGATGATCTGGTGACCAAAGGGACCAGCGAGCCCTATCGGATGATGACCAGCCGGGCAGAGTACCGCCTGCTGCTGCGCCAGGACAATGCGGACCTGCGGCTGACCCAGAAGGGCCGGGATGTGGGCTTGGTGACCGATGAACGGTATGAGGCCTTTACGAAGAAACGGGATGTGATTGAGCGGACCCTGTCCAATCTGGCCCAGATCAATCTGGCTCCCAGTGAGGAAAACCAGGAAAAGATCACCGGCATGGGGTCCACGGCCCTGCGCAGTTCCATCAACATGCTGGATCTGCTCCGCCGTCCGGAAGTCACCTATGAGAAGCTGGCAGAAGCCTTCGATTTGGAGAAACTGCCGGTGGATGCCGCAGAACAAGTGGATGTGCAGGTGAAGTACCAGGGTTATATCCAAAAACAGAAACAAGAAGTGGAACGGGCCCTGAAACTGGAAGACAAACTGCTGCCGGAAGACTTGGATTACACCTTGATCCATGAACTGTCTTCGGAAGCCATGGAAAAACTCAGCAAACAGCGGCCGGTCTCCATCGGACAGGCCAGCCGGATCTCCGGGGTCTCTCCGGCGGACATCAGCGTGCTGATGGTCTATCTGGAAACCCTCCGCCGGAAAGGAGGAGAGGCATGAGCTATCGGGAAACTTTGAAGGAGGCGGCGGAAACCGCCGGCTTCTCTCTCAGCGGACAGCAGCTGGAACAGTTCTCCCAGTATGCGGATCTCCTGCTGGAAACCAACCAAAGCCTGAACCTGACGGCCATTACCGATCCGGATGAAGTGGCGGTGAAACATATGGTGGATTCTCTCCTGGTCTATGATCCCCAGCGGTTCCACAATCATACCATCGTGGACGTGGGGACGGGGGCCGGGTTCCCAGGACTGCCTTTGAAGATCTATGACCCAGGGATGCGGGTGACCCTTATCGATTCCCTCCAGAAACGGTTGAACTTCCTGGAACAGGTAGTGGCAAAATTGGGACTGGGTCAGGTCCGGTGCGTCCATGCCCGAGCGGAAGATGCGGGAAAGGATCCTGCTCTGCGGGAAAAATTCGACGTGGCGGTAGCCCGGGCCGTGGCGGCTCTGCCGGTCCTGGCGGAATACTGCCTGCCCTTGGTCCGGGTCGGCGGTGTATTCTATGCCATGAAAGGCAGCCGCTACCAGGAAGAAGTGGATGCAGCCCATCATGCAGTGGAAGTACTGGGCGGACGGATCACAGCTGTCCGGCCGGTCCGGCTTCCCGGGCTGGCAGATCAGCGGGCCATCATCACTGTCGAGAAAGTGCGTCCCACGCCCAAACAATATCCCCGGAAGGCTGGGACGGCGGTGAAAAAGCCATTATAAGGAACTTGTTGGCAGCAGGCAGTCAATAAAGAAATAAAAAGTCAAAAGGACAATGTTTCACGTGAAACATTGTCCTTTTGACTTTTGAAAGAGGAGCTTTTGTTTCTCCATGTCACACAAACGTAACTTCTTTGTGGTATCCTGAACCCAATACAGAGACAAGGAGGTTCCATCTATGAATAAGAAAATCGCTGCAGCTGTCCTTTCTGCCTATCTGCTGGGAGCTGCCTCCCATGCCCTGCCGGTCCAGGCTTTTGACCTGGGATCTGTCCTGAAGTTGGGTGGGATCAGCTATTTGGTCAGCCGGTACGGAGAAGAAATCAATACCTTTATCAACAAACTGACCCTCCAGAAAGGATTGGATACCCAATATGCTACCAAGGTGGTCCCCATCCTCAGCCTGGGAAATGGCAGTTATATCGGTGCCGTCCAAGTAGTAGGCCCCAAGGCCCAGGTGGACCAAGTAAAAGCCGTGGGTCAGCTGGAAGGGAATTTTGCCAGCGTGGCCCGGATCAAAGCCATGATCCCCATCGATGCCACCAGTATCAGCAATATCAATCGGGTGGAAGGGGTCGGCGTCAGTGCCATTGTGGATTTCAAACTGTGATCCGGCTGCATGATTTCTGAAAAAGAAGGGATCTGATCTGATGAACAGAAGTATTTTTCTAGGACTGGCACTGTGGTGCAGTCTCTGCAGCCTGCCGCTGACAGCCGGCGCTTCAGCCGGGAGCCAAACTGCTCTTTCAGCCGCGGGAGAAAATACCGCCGCAGTCCAGAAAGCAATTCCTGCTGTGCGCCCCCAAATCACGGCCATCAGTACTGTCTATGGGGACGGAGAAAGTGTCTCGGCAGTGGTCCTCCGCTATCCTAAGACCATTGACGAAAAGCGCTTCCAGGCGGCTGCGTTCCAAGTGGAAGGCAAGGCCATCCGTGCCGTCAAGACCAACGACCGCCCGGAAGTCCCCGCTGTTTCCAAGGAGGGACCTTATGTGATCTTGGAACTGGACCATCCGGCAGCACCGCTTCCCACAGCAGCCTCTCAGGCTGCCCATCGGGATACAGGAAAAGAGAAAGAAGCGGGGGCCTTGGCAGGAGGGGATGCTCCCATGTATTCCGACCGGAAAGCACCGGACCTTTCTGTTGCTGTCCGCCAGACTGGCACGGTCTTTGGAGAAGACGGCACGGTCTATGGCCCCTGGGAAACGGCGCTGGCAGCCGAAAAGACCGTGGACCCGGTGAAGGAAAGTTTCCGGACTTTCACTTACAGGGATCCGGCCACCGGTTATACCATGCCGTATAATCTTTATCTGCCCAAGGGGTATGAACAGGGAAAGAGCTATCCCATGGTAGTGTTCATCGCAGATGCCAGCGCCAATATCAATGATCCCCAGGCGGTGCTGTATCAGGGGAATGGGGCTGTTGTCTGGGCCTCTCCAGAAGAACAGGCCCGGCATCCTGCCATTGTGCTGGCTCCCCAGTATACCGAAGACTTGATCCGTTCCATCGGTATGATGACTACGGATACCCACGAATGGACCAAGGGGCTCCAGCTGGTGACGGACCTGATCCAGGATGTGAAGAAACGGTATAAAGTGGATCCTCAGCGGATCTATGGGACAGGCCAGTCCCAGGGGGGAATGGCCAATATCGCCATCAGCGACCGGTATCCAGAGCTGTTTGCAGCCCAATACCTGGTAGCCTGCCAGTGGGATACCCGGGAAATGGAGGCCCTGAAGGATAAGAATCTCTGGATCACTGTCTGTCAGGGCGATGGCAAGGCTTTTCCGGGTATGAATGAAGCCACAGCCCTGTGGGAAAAAGCTGGGGCACGGGTGGCCCGGAGCCGGATGTGGGACAGTACTGCTGGGAAACCAGAGTTCGCACAGATGGTGAAAGTGATGGAGGAACAGGAATCGCCCATCAACTATACTGTATTCCGGGAAGGAAACCATATGTATACTTGGACTTTTGCCTATGACATCGATGGGATCCGAGACTGGCTGTTTGAACAAAAAAAGTAACGAAAGGAAGAGGAAGATGATCGAAGAGAAAAAATTGGTGGACCGCTTCCTGCGGTATGTCTCTTTTGATACCCAATCAGATGAAGAAAATACAGCTGTGCTGCCCAGTACGCCGGGGCAGATGGTATTTGCCCGGTCCCTGGCAAAGGAACTGGAAGCCTTGGGACTGGCAGATGTTTCGGTGGATAGCCAGGGCTATATCATGGGCACCCTTCCGGCTACGGCAGGGATCAGCGGTTCTACGGTAGGCTTCATCGCCCATATGGATACCAGCCCGGAAGCTTCCGGCAAAGATGTGAAACCGCTCCTGGTCCGGAATTACCAAGGCGGAGACATCCTGCTGCATCCGGAAAAACACATCGTCTTTTCTGCAGAAGATTTTCCGGAAGTCCGGAAATACCGGGGACAGGATATCTTGTTCACCGACGGTACTACCCTTTTGGGAGCCGATGACAAAGCTGGGGTGGCAGCCATTGTAACGGCTCTGGAATATTTCCAGAATCATCCAGAGATCCCCCATGGGACTCTGCGGGTGGGCTTTACCCCGGATGAGGAAACCGGCCGGAGCTCTTCCGGTTTCGATGTCAAAAAATTCGGAGCGGATTTTGCTTATACAGTGGATGGCGGGGAACTGGGAGGCTTGGAATATGAAAATTTCAATGCGGACAATCCGGTGATCACCTTCCACGGCCGCAGTGTCCATACCAGTTCCGCCAAAGGAAAAATGAAAAATGCCCTGACCATGGCTGCGGAATGGCAGCAGGCCTTGCCGGCAGGGGAGAAACCGGAATATACAGAAGGGTATGAAGGATTCTTCCATGTCCACAAGGTGACGGGAGATGTGGAGACCTGCCGGATGCATATGTTGATCCGGGACCATGACAAGGACCGGTTTGGAGAACGGAAGGCGTTCCTGGACCAGCTGGCTGCTTTCCTGAATGAGAAATACGGAGCCGGCAGTGTGGAAGTGGAACACCATGATATGTACTACAATATGCTGGAAAAGATCCGGGACGGCCATCTGGAAGTGGTGGAACTGGCCCGGAGGGCCATGGAGGCAGTGGGCGTGAAACCCTGTGTGGCACCCATCCGGGGCGGTACGGACGGAGCCCGGCTGTCCTATCGGGGACTGCCCTGTCCCAATCTTTTCACGGGCGGGGCCAATTTCCATGGCCGGTTCGAATATCTGCCCATCCCCAGCCTGGTGAAGGCCTGTGAAACGGTGGTGGAAATCGGGAAGAGAGGGTACAGGATTTAGGGCCGTGAATCCCGGGCTTGTTGGTATGGGATGGTTGGTACTGTCTTGGAGTCAGGGAACAACTGCATTGCCGTTCTTTTGAAAAGAAAAAGACAGAAAGAGCTGCAGGAACAAGCCCGTGACCCGCAACTCATGGCTCGTGACCTGAGGTTGTTGCTTATATGTGCAACAACCTCATTTCTATGTTACAATATCCTACAGTGTCCCAAAGGAAATAAGGAAAGGAGTGGACCCTATGACCCGAGTCATTGCTGTGGCCAACCAGAAGGGCGGGGTGGGAAAGACCACCACCAGCATCAATCTGGCTGCCTGTCTGGCTGAAGGCCGGAAGAAGACCTTGCTGGTGGATCTGGACGCCCAGGGAAACGCCACCAGCGGTCTGGGCATCGATAAGAGCAGTCTGTCCCGCTGCATGTATGATGTGCTGATCAACAATACAGAAATGGATGGAATCATCCAGCCCACAGAATGGAAAAATCTGTGGGTGGCACCGGCCACCATGAACTTGGCCGGGGCGGAAATCGATCTGATCGAAAAAAAGAATCCAGCCAATGCCTTGAAAAAACATCTGTCCAAAATTACGTACAATTATGATTTCATCATCATCGATTGCCCGCCTTCTCTGAGCTTCTTGACGATCAATGCCCTGACAGCCGCTGCCAGCGTCCTGATCCCCATCCAATGTGAATTCTATGCCCTGGAAGGGGTCTCCCAGCTGCTGTCCACTGTGGACCGGATCCGGCAGTCCACCAATCCAGATTTGGCTGTCGAGGGAATCGTCATGACCATGACGGACAGCCGGACCAATCTGTCCAATGATGTGGTGGCCCAGGTCCGGGAACATTTTCCCGATTTGGTGTATAAAACCATGATCCCACGTTCCGTGCGGCTGGGGGAAGCACCTAGCTACGGGCAGCCCATTACGGTCTACGACCCTCACGGCAAGGCGGCAGAGGCCTACAGAGCTCTGGCACGGGAGGTGAAGCGTCATGGCAGGTAAAAAAAGCGGCCTGGGCACGAACGGGCTGGATAAGATGTTCGGTGTCCGGAAACAGAAGACACCGGCGCCTGTGGTGGAAGAAAAGAAAGCGGGGGAACAGGTGGGGAAAGTCCCCGTAAAGAACCTGAAACCCAACCCCTACCAGCCCCGGAAGACTTTTGATCCGGACCAGCTGAAGGAACTGGAAGAGAGCATCCGGCAGAGCGGTGTGATCCAACCGTTGATCGTCCGGAAAAAGGGCCGGCAGTATGAAATCGTGGCCGGGGAACGGCGCTGGCGGGCAGCCAAAGCAGCGGGCCTGGACCAGGTCCCGGTGGTGGTACGGGACTATGACGACGCCGCCATGATGGAAGTGGCGCTGGTGGAAAACATGCAGCGCAGCGATTTGGATCCCATGGAAGAAGCCCGGGGCATCCAGCATCTCATGGCATCCCTGCAGCTTACCCAGGAAGAAGCGGCCCGGAAACTGGGCAAGAGCCGGGCTGCGGTGGCCAATGCCCTCCGGCTGCTGAAACTGCCTCCGGAAGTGGCGGAAATGGTATCGGCAGGAAAACTGTCCGTGGGTCAGATCCGTCCTCTGCTGGGATTGGCAAAACCGGAACAGGCGGTGGAGCTGGCCCGGCGGGCGGCAGCGGGAGGCTGGTCTGCCCGTATCATGGAAGAAGTGGTCAAGGCAGAACGGGAGGGCAAGCCCTATCACATCTATATGCAGACCGAAGAGAACTTGATCCCTCCTGCCAAAGGGAACCGGTCTGCCAAAAATCCGCAAAAAAGCTTGGATCAGCTCCTGGCCGCTTCCACAGAGGAAATGGATGTGGATACCAAAGCGTTCCAAGAAAAGCTCATCCAATACCTGGGGACCCGGGTCAGGATCGAGCCTTCCCGGAAAGAGCGGGGAGGACGGATCCTCATCGAATATTACGGTCCGGAGGATCTGGAACGGCTCTATGATCTGCTGAAAGGACCGGAGCGGACCGGAGTCCGGAAAAAAGCCAGTCCCTTTACGGTCTGAGGAGGGCAGGATGATTGGAAGCGGGACCCTTGTGAATGTGGCCGCCATTGCAGGCGGCAGCCTGATCGGCCTCCTGGTAGGCCGGGGTATCAAAGAAAAATACCAGGAAACGGTGATCTATGGACTGGCCCTGTGCGTGATCCTCTTGGGTATCCAGATGGCCCTCCAGGGGCAGCATATCCTCCTGACCATCATCAGCCTGGTGATCGGCTCTATTTTGGGGGAGGCCCTGGGCATTGAAGAAAAATTGGAACAGGCCGGTACCTGGCTGGCGGGGAAAGTCCAGAAGGCAAAAGGCCAGGGAGATGCAGGGACGGAAGCTTTTGTAGACGGCTTCCTGTCCACCAGCCTCCTGTACTGTGTAGGGGCCATGGCCATCGTAGGCTCCATCCAGGACGGGCTCAGCGGGGATGCCACTACCCTGTACACCAAAGCCATGATCGACGGGCTCAGCGGCATCATTTATGCCGCCAATCTGGGTATCGGGGTTTTGTTCTCTGCCCTATCTGTAGGGATCTATCAGGGGATCCTAACGGCGTTGGCCGGTATCCTGGGTCCCTATATGAGCCAGACCGTGGTCCAGGAGATTTCCGCCAGCGGCGGGTTGATGATCCTGGGAGTAGGGATCAATATGACCCATCTGCTGAAGATCCGAGTGGGAAATATGCTGCCGGGGCTGCTGGTGGCTGGCGTGGGCGCAGGACTTTTTTTATAAATCCTCTTGCATTCTGCGGCAAGTAAGAGTATAATACAATTCATCGGGATTATAGCTCAGTTGGTTAGAGCGCATCGCTCACATCGATGAGGTCTACGGTTCGAATCCGCATAATCCCACCAATTTAAAATGAAAAGAAGCTGTTGCTCCGGCAACAGCTTCTTTTTTGCGTGGAAAGGAAAAAGAAGGAAAACGCATAACCCACCACCGGGATAAGCCGTAAGGCTGGTGGTGGGTTATGCAGCCAGCCGCGGGTTTCTTTCTACATCCAGTGACCGTTGACCAGAGATAGGGGCTGCTGCTCCTGCAGCAGCCCATCCCTTTTTTTCTGCAAATTCCTGCACTTTTTTTACTCACTTTTCTTTCCCCCGGTGCCTCCCCCTTTTCCATGACTCTTTTTGGCCTTGTCCGGTTCTCCTTCCCGTGCTACACTTATCCAGAAGGCATGCCTTTCTATTTTATCCGAAATGAGGTCCTGTTATGTTCTCTCTCAAAACGAAACAGCTTTTTGCAGCATCCGTCTCCCTGCTGATCTTGGGAGCTTCCAGTGTGGTGGCTGGGGCACCTGCCACCGGCCGGGAACAGATCCCCAATCCCATAGTCAGCTACGGGACCTATGGCTCCGCTGCCCGGGTCCTGGGTTTTGCGCCTCTGACTCTCAGCCGAGATTTCGGGTACACCCCTGAAGGATATTCTGTAATCGGCGGACGGTCAGCAGATTTATCTTTCCTTCGTTTGGGACAGCCAGAGGCCAAAGTGCGGGTCCGTACAGCCTTGAAAAAAGAGATAAGTAAAGAAGAATTAAGTGGAATATATGGAGCGGAATGGCATAAGCAACGTATAAATGAGACGAATATGGAAATTGCCCAGCTTGGGCCGCAATCCTACGCCGCCCGGTGGGAAACCGGGAATTATGTGTTCGCTGTCCAAGGACAGGGGATGGAACCCGCAGCCTTCCGCAGCCTTCTCACCAACAGCCTGGTGGAAGATACGGAACACTATTTCGCCTCCACCCAGAAGAACCCGGTGAAGGACGGGAAGAAGACGGTATACAGCAATTTGTAAAAAGGCGGCTGCTGTACGTTCTGTGCAGCAGCCACCTTTTTGGTCGTGGATCGCGAGCCGTGAGTCGCAGGCTTCTTGGCGGAACCCGAAAATCCGGTTTTCTAGATTTCTATCGATTTTGCCTTATCATTCTATAGAAAAAGAACCAACGGTTTCAACGTCCAGGCTCGCGATCCGTGAAAGGAGGTGTGAATTTTTTCACACCTCCTTTCTCATTTCCCATGGTACCGTCACAGTCCGGTCTAGTTGAGGCAGCCACTGGTGCTTTTTGTGGCTGTAGGTACGGATCTCGATTTTTTCCGGATACAGGAAGAGAGAATTGGTCCAGACTTGTTTCCCATCCCAGGTGGGATTGTGGATATCTAGGATTTCTGTTCCGGTGATTTTGTTTACTGGATTGGTGAAACTGGGATTTTTGGGAGAGGTGTGGGTGTGGCCGGAAACCCAAAGCAGGATCTGGGGATTTTCCTGGAGCAGCTTCTGGAGTTTTTTGGCTGGTTGGGCATAGTTCCGGGGTTTGTCCAGCTTGCTGCCGGGGAGCAGGGTGCCGGTCATAGGTGCATGGCAGAAAATCAAGGTGGGTTCCTGCCGATGGTCTTTCAGCTCCTTCTTCAGCCAGTCCAACTGTTCTTTGGACAGTTCCACTGCATACTTGCTTTCCAGGGTATCCGGGGAAAGGAACAGCAGGAAGTACTGTCCCAGCTTGCGGGAATGGTACAGGGGACCGAAGTTTTTTTCATAGTCTTCCATATGCCGGAACCGTTCATAGGAATCTGCCGGCCGGAGACGGCCGGTGCTGGAAAGTTCACTGCTGTAGATGACTTCATGGTTCCCGGCTAGGAATTCCTTGGGCTTCTTGACACGGTCCGTCAGTTTCCGGGCCAGCTTGTAATCGGCCGAGCTGCCGGTTTTCTGGACCATATCTCCCGTAAATACACAAAGGTCCACATCGTCCCATCCGTTGATTTCCCGGACCGCGTTCTCCTTGTTCTTCATTTTTCGGGTCCGGAGATCCGGGTCCAAGGTCTTGCTGCCATAATGGACATCGCTGCATACAACGATCCGCTCGTAACGCCGAGCTTGGACGGTGTGGTCCATAGGGGCCATGGGCAGGATGCAGGACAGCATCGTGAGCAGCGCCGTAATGAGAAACCATCGTTTTTTCATCATCATTCTTCTCCTTTCAGATGGTCTTATTATAGCAGGTAAAAAGATTTGGTTACTTTGAAAACGTTTGCAAATAAAAAGAAAGGAAAAACAGAACTTTGCAAAAATCTGGAAAAAGTTTGGAGAAGCGCATAAATACAAGGTATAGTGTAATCAAATAGCATGCAATAAATTGCGGAACTGTCTGAAAACATTGACGAACACCCTCAAAACATGATATAAAATAGCCAAGGCTGATGCAAACGATTGCAAAAACAAACGAAAAATAAAAAATCATTTTCAGGAGGTTTTCATCATGGCAAAAGTAAAGAATTTCAAGACCATTTTCCCGGCGGTGTCCGTTCCTCTGAACGCTGATTATACCATCAACGAACCGGAATTTAGAGCATACCTGCGCTGGATCAAATCTTTCTACAATAAAGGCATCGAAGGTCTGGTCTGCAATGGCCATACTGGTGAAGTCACTGGCCTGACCCGAGAAGAACGGAAACGGGTAACCCAAATCTGCGCTGAAGAATGCGGTGATGTGATGACCATCATCTCCGGGGTCAACTGTGAAAATACCGAAGGCTGCATCGAAATGGCTAAAGATGCAAAAGACGCTGGTGCTGACGGGATCCTGCTGATGCCGCCCCATATGTGGCTGCGTTTCGGGATGAACCCCAAAGCTCCTTTCCAGTTTATTAAAGATGTAGCTGACGGAGCTGATATCGATATTATCATTCACCTGTATCCGGCTACCAGTAAAGCTTTCTACCCGGTAGAAACCCTGATTAAGATGGTCCAAGAAATCCCCCATGTAAAGGCTATCAAGATGGGGACCCGTGTGACTGCTATCTATGAACATGATGTCCGCGAATTGCGGAAAGCTTGCCCGGATGTATCCCTGATCACCTGTCATGATGAAACCCTGTGTGTATCCTGGTTCCCCGGTATGGACGGGGCTCTCATCGGTTTTGCCGGTTGCGTACCTGAATTGATTACCAAAGCTTGGAGCATTTTTAAAGATCCAGCTAACCACACCCTGAAGGAAGCTCAAGATGCTTCTGACGCTATCTATCCTATTAGCCAGGCCATCTACGGTGGTGGTCAGCCTTCCGGCGAAGCCCATGCCCGCCTGAAGGAAGCGCTGGTACAGCGGGGCGTGTTCACCAGCGGCCTGATGCGGAAACCGGTCCTGCCTCTGGGCCAGGAAGAAAAAGACTGGGTGGCAGAAGGTCTGAAGAAGAGCGGTCTGCCCAAAGTGGATATGAAACCTTTTGAAAAATAAGTTGTAAAAAAGGGGGGCTGTTGCAGCGCAACAGCCCCCCTTTTGGTTGCGGGTCGCGACCCGTGACCGGGGTGTGGATTCTTCCACACCCCTTTTTGTTATCCAACCTTTGTCCTCAGAAGGTTGCACAACCGTTGTTTGTTATGTACTTTCCCGTTCAATCAGTACAGAATCATACACTACATGCTGTATAGCTACGGTATTTCGGTCTTTGGCTTCAATCTGTTCCAGTACTAGCTGGGCTGCTTTCCGACCGATTTCCCGGGCAGGCATTTCCAGAGTGGTCATGGTGGTTTCCAACATACCGCCGATTTCATGACCCGTCAGGCTGATGATCTGTACATCTTGAGGGACGTTTTTGCCGGCTTCCTTTAATGCCCGCATGGCTCCGATTCCCTGAGCATCCATGGCTGCCAGGATGGCATCCAGTTCCGGATGCTCCCGCAGCATTTGCCAAGCAGCTTGATAACCATAATCCAGTGAATTGGTAAAGCCTTTGGCTTCAGAAGTGATTTCCCGAAGGCCTAATTCTTCCAATGCTTCTTTATAGCCTTCATATCTGAATTTATAGGGGGATAACTTTAAAGATCCCGTTATCAAGCCAGGGTGGCGACTTCCTTTCCCATAAAGGAATTTTACAGCTTCATAACCGCATTTTACATAGTCTACTGTGACACTGGATAAAGTATCATCTTGGATTCGGATTACCTGGGTTACCGGAATCCCAGAAGCCTGGATATCCCGGACCAGTTTCTTGTTTTTGCCGGTCCCGGCCAGAAGAATCCCATCTACTAGCCCATTCCGCAGCCGATTTAATCCGTCTTTTTCCATTTGAGGATCATCTTCCGTACTACAAAGAAGAGTAGCGTATCCTTGGTCTCGGGCAGCTTCTTCAATAGCTTGCGCTACAGTAGAAAAGACGGTTAAATGGAGCCGGGGTACCACTACTCCAATGGTGTGCCGTTTGCCCTGACGCAGTCCTTTGGCCAACAGATTCGGCCGGTAACTGAGTTTTTCTACGGCTGCCAGGATCCGTGCCTTGGTTTCTGCGTGGACACAGGGATTATTGTTTAAAGCTCGGGAAACGGTACTTACATCCACACAGGCCAGTTTGGCCACGTCTTTCAGGGTAGGCATGGTTTTTCACTCCTTTTCTGATGTACTTTGAAAAGTGTCTGGATTTTTGGATATTATAGTTTGTTTATGAAAACGTTTGCATACAAAAAAATACATATCATACTCTAAAGAAAAAGTCAATATTAATTATAAAAGGCTGAAAATAAGGGATACTATAATTAATTATCCGCAAGAAATTGCAGAAGTATCAGAAAATATTGACGAGATATTGGAAAAATGCTATAAAATAAGCAAGAAAATACAAACGATTGCAAAGCAGCTGCCTGAAATTAAAAAATGGTTGATGCGGTTGGGATAGAACCCCACAGTATCAAAGCTAAAAAACAAGGAGATTAGATTATGTATATCGAACATTTGGGCTTTGACCCAGAAACGGTTCCCAAACTGACTTTCCTTCAAATGCTGAAACGAATCGGTCCAGGCATTGTACTGACCGGTGTGGTCATTGGACCAGGGGCCATTACCACTGCATCCATGCTGGGGGCCAATTATGGCTACGATATGCTGTGGCTTTTTATCCCCATTTTTATCATGGGCATCACTTTTATGCTCACTTGTTATCGGATTACGATGCTCACTGGGATGCCTATTATTCACGCTATCCGGCATTTTTATGGCCGGGCTGCCGCAGCCTTTGTGGGATGTTGTCTGTTCCTGGCTTGCCTTTTCTTTACCTTTGGGAATATTTCCGGAAGCGGCGCCGGCATGAACCTGATCTTTGGCATCGATTGGAAAATCGGAGCTTTGATTATGATTGCCATCCTGCTGGTGATGTATTTTTCCAAGAACACCTATTCCAAAGTGGAGAAGGGGATTCTGATCTGCATCCTGGCCATGATCGCCGCGTTCTATGCCACTCTGTATGTATCCGGAGGACCGGAGTGGGGCGGGTTCTTCCGGGGCATTACCCATTGGGGCTTCCCCAACGGCAGCATCCGCCACTCCCTGGCCTTCATCAGCACCCATGCGGCCATTACCGCTGGGGTCTACGGCACCTATCTGGGAGCGGAAAAGAAGTGGAATAAGAAGGATATGTTCAACGGAACCATGCTGGCGGACGCCATTGCCCATGTGGTGACGGTGATCCTGATTTCCGGGGCCGTGGTACTGGTAGGGGCCATCGTCCTCCATCCCCAGGGGCTGCGGATCAAATCCCCAGTCCAGCTTGCGGATATGCTCCGGCCATTCCTGGGCAGTTATGCTAACCTGGTCATGGGACTGGCTCTTCTGGGGGCCGCCTTTTCCAGCCTCTTGGGGAATACCCAGCGGGGGGTGGTATTACTGAATGCAGGGTTGAATAAGGATGTAAGCCTCGAAAGCAAACCGGTCCGGTGGCTGTGTGTCGCCTGCATCGTGTTCGGCTGCGTGATTTGCTTCCTGTACAACGGGTCTCCCACCCAGTTGATCTTCATCGCCAACTTGGCTACAGCCATTGGGACTCCCACCGCCGGTTTCTTCGTCACCCGGATGATTTGGCGGAAAGATGTGAATGAGGGTCTGAAACAGCCTTTACTGCTCCAGATTTCCATGACGGTTTGTTACCTGTTCGCTTTGGGGATGACCATCTACGCACTGGTAGCGAAACTATAAAAAATGTCAACGGTCAGCAGGCAACGGCCGTTGACTGCTGATAAAGGTACTGCTGCGGGAGCAACGGTGCCTTTTTTGTTGCTAATATTCTTCTCATCCGGTAAGATACTATTATATAGATAATCACTAGGAAAAAGGAGCGATACTATGGGGAAATACAATTTTGACCAGATCATTGACCGGAAGAACACCAGCTGCCTGAAATATGACTTCGGCATGCAGCGGAAGGGACGCACGGATCTTTTGCCTATGTGGGTGGCGGATATGGATTTTGCCCTGCCGGAAGAGATCCTGGCTGACTTCCACAAACGGATCGACCACGGGATATTCGGTTATACGGATCCGGATGCCGAATATTACGCAGCGCTGGACCGGTGGTTCTCCGTCCATCACGGCTACCACATCCAGCCGGAATGGGTGACCCTGGGCTGCGGAGTGGTCTATGGCCTGGCCACTGGGGTGAAGGCGTTCACGGAACCGGGGGATGCGGTGCTGATCCAGCAGCCGGTGTACTACCCCTTCAGGGAAGTAATCGAAGACAATGGCCGGAAATTCGTCAATAGCCAGCTCCATTATGAAAATGGAAAATATACCATAGACTTCACTGATTTTGAGCAGAAAATCGAAGATAACAATGTAAAAGTATTCCTGCTGTGCAGCCCCCACAACCCGGCAGGACGGGTATGGACCAAAGAAGAGCTGACCCGGATGGGGGATATCTGCCTGAAACACGACGTAATCATCATGGATGATGAGATACACTGCGATTTCGTCTATGCCCCCCATCATTTTACCAGCTTCCTGACTTTGGATGAAAAATACCGGAAGAACTTGGTGCTGTACAATTCTCCCAGCAAGACCTTCAACGTGGCAGGTCTCCAGCCGGCTAATATCATCATCCCGGATGAAGAGCTGCGGAAGCGCTACCGGAAAGCCAATGCCGCCGCCGGCTACAGCCAGGGCAGCATCATGGGCCAGGTGGCGGTGAAGAGCTGTTACACCAAAGGGGATGAATGGGTGAAGGAACTGGTGGAGTACATTGCCGGGAACATCGCCTGGGTCCGGGATTTCGTGAAGGAAAATTTCCCCAAAGCCACCTTTGTGGAGCCGGAAGGGACCTATCTGGTGTGGATCGATTTTTCCGGCTACGGACTCTCTGATGATGAATTGGAACACCTGGTGGTGGATGAAGCCAAACTGTGGCTGGATTCCGGGAAGATCTTCGGACCGGCTACCGCCCAGTTCGAACGGTTCAATATGGCCTGTCCCCGGTCCACAGTGGAAAAGGCCTTCCAGCAGCTGAAGGCGGCGTTTGCTTCTCTTGAAAAATAATATACTTTAAAGTATAATACTCGTAAGTATAATACTTACGAGTATATTTTTTAAGGGGGGAAGGATATGATCGGACGGGAGAAAGAACTTTCGGTACTGGAAGAAGCCTATGGAACGAAGGGATTCCAGTTTTTGGTGATGTATGGCCGCCGTCGGGTAGGGAAAACCACCATACTCCAAGAATTTGCCCACAGGCACCCTTGTCTGTTTTTCTCGGCCCAGGAAAAGAATGATGCCCTGAACCTCCAGGATTTTTCCCGTTTGATCCAGACCCGGCTGCTGGGCAGTCCGGTGGCTCCTTTTGAGGGTTGGGAACAGGCCCTGGATTTCATTACCGCTCGGGTCAATCCCCAAGAAAAAACAGTTCTCATCATCGATGAGTTTCCGTTTCTGGCTGGGCAGAATCCTTCCATTAAAAGCATTTTTCAGCATGTGATCGACCATGCCTGGGAAGGGAAGAATATTTTTCTGATCCTTTGCGGCTCCAGTGTCAGCTTCATGGTCAATGAGATCATGGGATACCAGAGTCCTCTTTACGGACGGATTACCGGACAGATGGAAGTCCAGCCTTTTTCCTATTGGGAAGCCGCTGCTTTTTTTCCTAATTGGGATCCGGGACAGCAGCTTCTGGCTTACGGGATCCTGGGGGGGATTCCCCGGTATCTTCGGGCCTTTGATCCCGGGCTGTCCTTGGAAGAGAACATTGCTCGGAAAATCCTTTCTCCCAATGCTTTTCTTCATGACGAACCCCAGATGCTCCTGCGGATGGAACTGCGGGAACCGGGGGTTTATAACAGCATCCTGGAGGCCATCGCAAATGGGGCCAATCAGGTGACCCGGATCGGGGACCGGATCCATGAATCCAATGAAAAATGCAGCAAATACCTGCAGGTACTCCAGACCCTGCGGCTGGTGCAGCGGACCGTTCCCTGCGGAGAGCCGGAACGGAGCAGAAAGGGGATTTATGAACTGACGGATTTCTTTTACACCTTCTGGTATCGGTTTGTGTTCAGCCGGGAGAATTACAATCAATTGTTGGGAGAAAAAGAGGCAGCCCGTGAAATCATGGAAAACCTTCCGGATTATATGGGGCCTGTGTTTGAACGGATTTGCAAGCAGTATCTCCAGGATAAAGCCCGAGCGGGAAAACTGCCTTTCGTTCCGGCCAAGATAGGTAAATGGTGGGGGAACAATCCAGTGCTGCGGCAGCAGGATGATGTGGATATCCTGGCCTTGGACCGGACCGGGACCCGAGGCCTTTTCTGTGAATGCAAATACAGGAATCGGCCGCTGCCCATGGAGGAATACGAAGATTTGCTCACTGCCACCCTGGCATTTCCCCAGATCCGTGAAAAATATCTGCTGTTTTTCAGCAAGGGAGGCTATACCCAACCGGTTAAAGAAAGGGCAGCCAGGGAAGGAGCCCTCCTGTTGGGAGTGGAAGATCTGTACAGCTAGCCCTTCCCCAATGCGGGGTGGAAATGGTATACTTATCATATCCAATCTCCTGGATCCTGATCCTAATAGCCCTTACAGGCTATGGGATTTTTTTATACAAAAACTATGGAAGAAAGGAGGCCCTCTCTCATTATGGGCATCACCAAATTGACACTGGCTCCCCAACAGAAACAGCAGCTGAATCTCCATCTGGTCCAGCAGATGAAACTGCTCCAACTGGGAGCCCTGGAACTGGAACAGTACGTCCAGGAGGCGGTGGAGGCCAATCCTCTCCTGGAATTCCCCAGTGAAGTGACAGGTCCGGCCTGGCAGGAAACGGCCCAGGAAGCATATCGGGGGAAACGGATCCGGGATAAGGAGGATGACCCCCTTCCGGATCCGGTGGCCAATGCTTCCCGGCAGGAAAAGACTCTCCAGCAGGTGGTGGAAGAACAGCTGGGCTGCCTGTCTTTGTCTGATCAAGAGCGGGCCCTGGCTTTTTATATTGCGGGGACCCTGGACAGCCGGGGCTGGTGGACGGAGAGTGTGGAAGAAACCGCCCGGGCCTTTGGAGTTCCTGAAGAGCAGGTCTTGCAGGCGCTGCAAAAGGTCCAGCAGCTGGAGCCGGCAGGAGTAGGGGCACAGAATCTTTCCCAGTGCCTGCTGCTGCAGCTGGAACAGGCACCGGAGGGGACGGAACTGGCCCGGAAGATCATCCAGTCGGGACTGGAACAGTTGGGACAGAACCAAATCCCGGCCTTGGCTAGGAAATTCCATGTGACGGCTCGGGAAGTCCTGGATGCCAAAGCCCAGATCTGTGCTTTAGATCCCAAGCCGGGAGCCCGGTTTGCGGAAGCCGGACCAGTGGTGTACCAGCGGGAGGATGTCCGGGTGGAAGATACTGGAGCAGGGCTGCAAGTCACGGTGTACGATACCTGGGGACGGAAATTCGTCCTGAACCAGGAATATCTGGACTGGGCCGGAGAGCAGGGGAATGGGCAGGTAAAAGCCTACCTGAAGGAGCAGCTGGGAAAAGCCCGGCAGCTCCAGCAGATGCTGAAAGAACGGCAGCAGACCCTGCTGTTGGTGTTCCAGGCTCTGGTGAGCCATCAGGAACCTTTCTTCCGGCTGGGACCCGGGCACCGGCAGCCTTTGAAACTGGCTGATCTGGCAGAAGAGACAGGGCTGGCCATTTCTACGGTGAGCCGGGCTCTCCAGCATAAGGTCATTGCCTGCCGCTGGGGAAGCTTTCCAGCAGGGAGCTTCTTGGTAGGACAGGCGGTTTCCCAGTCTGCGGGGGCGGTGACCGAGGAAAAACTCCAGGAACTGATCCGGAAAGTAATCGAAGAAGAAGACAAGCGGAAACCTCTCAGTGACCAGGGAATCTGTGATGCCCTGGCCCGGCAGGGCATCCGCACGGCCCGGCGGACGGTGAACAAGTATCGGGTCAAGATGGGCATCGGAGACAAAAGCGCGAGAAAAGAGTGGTAAAGGGGCTGTGAAGAAATGAGAAATCATTTTTTCACAGCCTTTTTTAAATTATCTTAAATTCCGTAAAACTATTTACAATTCAATCGCAAATGAAACAATGAAATGTGAACGAAATGTGAAACACTATACATAAACTATTTATAAGTTATAATAAAGATAGTTCGGAAATAACCGAACGAAAAAGGAGGGCTATTATGGGAATGAATAGTAAAGTGGAAACAATGGTTCGCAAAGAAACCGCCGGTGTAGAAGAGAAGATCCTGGAACTGTTCGCTCCCAGCCTGTCCGGAAGCGATGTCCCCAGTCTGAAGGACTGGGATCCCATGGGATATTTCGATTTCGAATAAAAGGAATCGGTCCCTGGCAGAAAAGTAAGAGAGCAGGAGGGATGGATCATGGGAATGACAGCCAAGAGCGGTTATGCGATGACGAAAAAATTGGAAATCTTGTTGGAAATCCTGACCCTGGGGACACTGGACTCCAGTACGGCAGAATCCAAGATCACCGGGTATGAAGTGGAGGTCCCGGGGATGGTAAGACGGGAATTTAGGGTATAAAAGGGAGGGGCTGCTGCGTTTGCAACAGCCCCTTTTCCTGCTTATTGATAAATTCTTCTCAGGAAGCTAGAATAATAAAAAAAGACTGGGGAGGAGTATCCTATGGCATACAATTTTACCACCATCAACAAACGGTATGGGAAAGGGTCCTTTAAATGGCAGGAAATGGCACGGTATGGGGTCCGTCCGGAGGAAGACATCATTCCTTTTTCTGTAGCGGATATGGAACTGGAAACGGCGCCGGAAATCAAAGAAGCATTGAAGAAAGAAATCGATGATTTTGTGCTGGGGTATGCCAATCCCACGGCATCTTATCGGGAAGCCTGCTGTGCCTGGCAGGAAAAACGGCATCACTGGGCAGCCAAACCGGAATGGATCTGTCCTTCCCATGGGGTGGTGGATGCTTTCTTCACAGCGGTGAAAGCCTATACCCAGCCGGGAGATGGAGTCATGCTGCTGACTCCGGTCTACTATCCCATGTACCATGCGGTCCTGGATACGGGACGGCAGCTGGTGGACTGCCCGCTGGTGGAGCAGGGGGACAGTTATGGAATCGATTTTGCCGATTTCGAGCAAAAGGCCAAAGCGTACCGGACCAAGATGCTGATCCTCTGCAGTCCTCACAATCCTACCGGTCGGGTCTGGACCCGGGAGGAACTCCAGAAGATTTCCGAAATCTGTCTGGCCAATGGAGTCTTGGTGGTCTCTGACGAAATCCACGATGATTTGATCATGCCAGGTTATGAGCATACGGTTTACGCCTCTCTTTCCCAAGAAGCCGAGCAGAACTGTTTGGTGCTGACGGCTCCCAGCAAGACCTTCAATTTGGCCGGGCTGCAGACTTCCAACATCTTCATCCCCAATGCTTCGCTGCGGGCTCAGTATATGGCGTACTTAAAAGAAATCAACCCCAATCCCAAGTGCAATCTCCTGGGATATCTTGCCTGTGAGACCGCCTACCGGCACTGTGAGGATTGGCTGGATCAATGTATCCAGGTCATCGATGCCAACCGGAAACTGGTTGTTGGATCCATGGCGCAGAAATTCCCCCAGATCAAAGTCAAACGGCTGGAGGGGACTTATCTGCTTTGGATGGATTGGCGGGGCCTGGGATTGGATCATAAGGAACTGGAACGGATCAACCGCCAGGAGGCCCGGCTTTTCTTTGATGAAGGATACATCTTTGGAAAACAGGGAGAAGGCTTCGAGCGGTGGAACCTGGCCTGTCCCACCCGGTATATCCAGGAAGCCCTGGAACGGATGGAAAAGACATATGGGAAATATGTAAAATAACGGAAAAAACAAGGGGTGCTGTACGTTTTGTGCAGCACCCCTTGTTTTTTATTTTGCTGTCAATTTTTTCAAAGCCCTTTCCAGTACTTCTGCTGCCTGGCCAATGGGCTCGGGTTCCGTATATTCTTCCGGAGAATGGCTGATCCCTTTTACGCTGGGGACGAAGAGCATGGCCGTGGGCAGCTCATGTCCCAGGATCATGGAATCGTGGCCGGCCCAGCTGGGCTGAATCTGATAAGGGATCTTCAGATCCCCGGCCTCCTGTTCGAAAAGATCCATCAGGCTTTGCTCCATGGGCAGGGGCGGGATCTGGTCCAACTGCTTCCACTGGAATGTGACCTGGAAGGTCCGGGCGATTTTCTGGAGCTCTTCTTGGAATTCTGCCAGGGCAACATCCATGGTTTGATCGCTGGCAGAACGGATTTCCAGAGACAGCTCGGCTTTCCCTGGGACCACATTCCCGGCATCCGGGAAGACCCGGATATGGCCTACGGTAGCCACATACTGCTGCTGGGAAGCCAGGGCTTTCTCAAATACGGCAGAGATCCACTGGGCGGCGGCTGCCAGGGCATCTTTCCGGTCTTTCATAGCCGTGGTGCCGGCATGGTTGGCCGTGCCGGTGATGGTCACGGTGAAGTGGCGGATACCTACAATGGCAGAAACGATTCCCAGGGGCAGTTTGGCATCTTCCAGCGCCCGCCCTTGTTCGATATGGAGTTCCAAGAAACATTTTCCAGGCAGCAGATGGGGTGCAAAGGGATCCCCTTCCAAGCCGGCTTCCTGGAGCAATTGGGCCAGGGTACGGCCTTCTGCTGTCACGAAACGGTCAGGATCTTTGCCCTGGAGTTTTCCGGCCATGGCCTGGCTGCCCAGGCAGGGGGTCCCGAAGCGGGTCCCTTCTTCTTCTGCAAAGGCGATGATGGTCAGCGGCCGGTAGGGACGGAATTCCTTCTCGTGCCAGGCGGCTGCGATGGCCAGCGGGACAGTGATGCCCAGGGCCCCGTCATATTTTCCCCCATGGGGGACGGAATCCAGATGGGATCCGGTATACACCGGCGGAAGATCCGTTTCTCCCGGTACGGTCATGAGCAGGTTGCCCCAGCCATCCCGCCTGCACTGGAGGCCGATGGCCTCACCATAATGGCGCAGATACTGCTGGGCTTCCAGGAAAGGCTTGGACCAGGAAAGCCGGGTAGTCCCCTGGCCTTTTTCATAGCCAAAAGCCGAAAGCGGTTGGAAGAGTTCCTGCCAGATGGTTTGCAGTGTTTTCATTGTATGGACTCCTTTCGTAAGGCCTGTTTCCAGGTCTGTACTGCTTTCTGGAAATCTGCCAGGAGATCCGCTTTGATCTGGGGCAGAGATTTGACAAAGAAAGTGGCACTGATGGTCAGCAGCAGACGGCCTTTTTCATCGTACAAAGGGACGGCCAGGCTGCCCACGTCATTGAAGAATTCTTCGATTTCCGTAGCATAGCCGTTTGCCTGGATGACTTTCAGCTGTTCCCGGAGCGCTCTGCTGGATTGGATGCTGCAGGGGGTATAGGCCCGGTATTCCAGCTGTTCCAGCAGCTCTTCCCGGCCATGGGTCACTTCATCCAGGAGCAGCAGTTTGCCGGAACTGGTGGCATGGAGGGGCAGATCCGTGTATTCACTCATGACGATGTAGTAGGCCTGTTTGGTGGGATAGGCACAGTAGACGCTGAAAATTTGATTCTGGTAGACCATCTGGAGGCTGGCAGAAAAATGGTATTTCTCAGCAACCGCATCTACCAAGGGCTTAAAGAGCTCCACATACCGGTCGATATCCTGACGGATCATGGAGGCCTTGGTCATAAAATAATAGCCCAGTTTGTAGAAGCCGCTTTCCCGGTCACGGAGGAGCAGCTGGCTTTCTACCAGGGTGTTCACGATGCCCCGGGCAGTATTGATGTTCAGTCCGGTCCTTTCACTGATGGCGGCCAGGGGAAGACTGGGCGTCGTAGGGGTGAAGCAGTCCAGGATCTGCACGGCCCGCTGGATGGACTGGATGGGTTTTTGTAACTTTTTTTCCATAAAAGAACTCCTTTGGACAGACCATTTTCTTTAATTAGAGTAACACAAAAGATTTTGATTGACAAACAGGAATATTGGTGATATAAAACCTGTATAAAACTACAATGCAAAAATAAAAACGACAATGTAGTCAAACAGAAGTGAATCACTAGGGTAATGCGGCGTAGAATTTACTATTTTGAAAAAAGGGGAGAAAAAAATGGCAGAAAAACAAGAAAAGCAGTTTACCCTAAAGGAAAAGTTGGGAGCATTGGGACCTGGTTTCCTGATCGTAGGCTCCTTCATCGGGCCGGGGACGGTGACCAGCTCCACCAAAGCCGGGGCCGATTATGGTTTCCAGCTGTTCTGGTGCATCATTTTCTCAGTCATTGCGGTCATTGTGATGCAGGGGATGGCAGCCCGGCTGGGAATCGTGACCCAGATGGGACTGGCCCAGAACCTGGTGAAAGATTTTGAGAACCGCCCTGTGCTGCGGACTCTGCTGTGCGGCCTGGTGGCTGTGGCCATCACCATTGGCGGATTTGCCTATATGAGCGGGGACCTGACCGGGACGGCCATCGGCATCAGTGCCCTTACGGGGATTTCTACCCGGATCATCGCTCCCGTATGGGGCCTTTGCATCCTGTTGCTCCTGAGCTTTGCCGGGGATGCCCTGAAATACTTGGAAAAACTGCTGGGAGCCTGCGTCATCATCATGGCAGTGGTGTTCCTGGTGACCATGTTCGTGGTGAAACCGGATCTGGGAAAACTGCTGGCCGGCTGTATGCCCAGCATTCCCAAGGGTGGTCTGATGACCTGCCTGTCCCTGATCGGGACCACTGTGGTGCCCTATAATATGTTCCTCCATGCAGCTTCTGCCAAACGGACCTGGCACAGCACCGATGAACTGCCCCTCTGCCGGTTCGGGACCAATGTTCCCATGATCATCGGCGGCATCGTCACCGGGGCCATTATGGTGACGGCCGCAACCGTCATGCTGGGGATGCCTGTCCGGAACGCCATGGACATGTCCATCCAGCTGGAACCCACTCTGGGGACCTTTGCCAAACCTTTCATGGCCATCGGTCTGGTGGCCGCCGGGGTTTCCAGCGCCGTCTGCACCCCTATGGGAGTTTCCTATGTACTGGCCGGCCTTTTCGGCTGGGAAACCAACCGCAGTGACAAACGGTATACCATCACCAATTTCCTGGTTCTTTTGACCGGAATCATCATTGCCGGTGCCGGGTTCAACCCCATTGCCCTCATCATGGCGGCCCAGATGGTCAATGGTGTGGTGCTGCCCGTAGTGGTGGGAGTGACTATTTATCTGACGGCCAGCCGGAAAATCATGGGGCAGTTTGCCAACAGCACCCTGGAAAATGTGCTGGGGGGAGCGATTTTCATCATCTCTCTGATCCTGGGTGTCAGCAGTGTCATCAGTTTGCTATAAGAAAGGCCTTTGGCCTGGCTGTTATATTTTAAAGGAGATGTTTTGACATGAGAGAAAGCAAGCCAACGATTTATGATCCCAATTTCCTGCCCAATATGATTTACAGCGGGGTGCCGTCCTGGCTGAATCTGTCCGTGATCGAAAACGACGAGGACCTGAAGAAAATCGATGCGGCAGTGGTAGGGGTGCCCTGGGAAGGGGGCTGCACCATCGGCGGTTATTCTTCCACCACGGAAGGCCCGAAGGCGGTCCGTTCCACTTCCATCCGTTACACGGGGTTCCTGCCGGATTATAATCTGGACTGCTTTGATTATCTGCGAGTGGCAGATTCTGGTGACGTAGCCACCCAGAACGGCAACTACGACTTTACCTTCCAATCCATCCGGGAACGGATCGGCAAACTGGCTGATGCCAAGATCATTCCCATCACCATCGGCGGGGACCATGGGATCGCTTACCCCATCATCAGTGAAATCGCCAAACGGCATCCCAAGAAGGTCGGGGTCCTGCATTTCGATGCCCACCTGGACAACTACTCCCATTTCGGGGATGACGAACTGTCCCGCTGTTCTCCTTTCTACCGGGTATATAACGATCCCAATATGGATCCTACGAAGATTGCCCATATCGGGATCCGGGGACCCAGAAACCATCGGGAAGAATACAACAACGCCATGAAATATGGCGCAACGGTCATCCGGGCTATCGACGTCCATGAAGATGGCTGGAAAGCTGCCATTTCCAAAGCTCTGGAAGTGGTCAGCAAAGATACGGAATACATCTATATCACCGTCTGTGCAGACAGCCTGGATGCGGCCAACATGCCGCAGGCACCCCAGGATATGGGGGGCTTGACTTCTTATGAACTGCTCATGATGCTCCATGAAGCAGGACTGGCAGGCGCGCGGGGGATCGACTTCGTGGAAACCTATCCGGAAGTATTCACCCTGCAGACGGCGGCCCATGTGGTCAACTGGGCCTTCCTGTATTACCTGAATGGCCTGGCACAGCATATCAAAGACAGCAAATAAGGCATTCTGGAGCGTTGTCCGGTTGTCCGAAAAACAGAGGACGGTGTGTGCAAGCAAAAAGGGGAGTGAAAAACTTGAAACCGCAAAAAATGGAGGAACCGGTTTCCATGTTTGTCCTGTTCGCCCGTTTCTTTTCCATCCTGGCGAAGAACTTGGAAAAGGAATTCGGGGCCAAGGGCCTGGAAATCCTGAAACAAAGCGTCATCGACTGGGGGGTGGCACGGGGCAAAGACATTGCCCGTCGGGCTGCCCAACGGGGACAGAAAAATGATCTGGCTGCTTATCTGCCCAACTACGATATGGAGCGCAGCGAGCTGTTCGGATATGATACGGAATACGGCAAGGAGGAAATTAACCAGGATTTCGACCGCTGTGTATTCGCCAAGACTTGGATGGATGCCGGGGAAGAGAAGTATGGACGCATTTACTGCGAAAACATCGATCCGGCCATCTGCAAGGGCTACAATGAAGATCTGGAATGTATACATGACCATATCATGTATAAAGACCATCACTGTACCTTCTGCTTCCGGATGAAGAAGAAAGACTGACTGGTAAGGGGGTTGTTGCACGCAATGTGCAGCAGCCCCCCTCTTGCATCTGGATTCCGGAACCGCTACAATACGAAGAAAAGACCCAAAGGAGAGTGCACCATGATTCTATTCTATGGAAGTAAAATCTGCATCGACTGCCGGAACACCCTGGCTGTCCTGCAGGCACGGAACCTGGAAAATCAGTTCCGCTTTGTAGATATGACGGCGGATACGGCCAATATGAAGGCCTTCCTGACTCTGCGGGACCGGGAACCGGCTTTTGCGCCTGTGCGGCAAGGGGAAAAGGGACAGTCCTTCATCGGGATCCCTGCTTTTGTCCGAGAGGACGGCAAGGTGACCCTGGATCTGGATGAAGCCTTGGATTGGCTGGGGCAGCCGCCGGTACGGGATGAAGAAATCCAGGAAAAATAAGGCGGAACCCGTTTTGGAACAAGAAAGGAGCGTCACCATGAAGACTTTCCATACCGTTGCATTTCAATATGGGCCAGGAGGCGGCAATCCCTGCCCGGTGACCCTGGAGGCAGATGGGCTGACCGGGGAACAGATGCAGCAGATGACTTTCCAGTTCCAGCAGGAAGCGGCTTTCCTACTGTCTCCTACTGCGCCGGGCTGTGATGTGAAACCTCGGTATTTCGTCCCTCTCCACGAAATGGAGATGTGTGTCCATGCCACCGTTGCCAGCGCCATGGTGCTGGTGGATCAGGGCATCATCCAGCATTCTCCCATTGTCTTTGAAAGCCATTACGGCCCGCTGCCGGTGGAATGGGAACGGAAAGACGGAGAGATCCTGATCCGGGTGGAGTAGTTCCTGCCGAAATTCCAGGCTAAGCGGCCTTCCGATGAGGAACTGTGCCGGGTCCTGGGGATCCCCCAGGAAGCGTTGGGAAAGGGGCCAGTGGAATCGGCAGCGACTTCTCGGATGAAACTGATGGTCCCCTTGGCAGCGCCTCACTGGGTCCATGAAGTGAAACCGGATTTCCCGGCGCTTTGGGACCTTTGTGACCGCTGTGAAACAACTGGGTTTTATATCTTTGCACCGGAAAACAACCGCCCAGACAACGTTGTTTTTCATGCCAGACAGTTCCCCAACCGATCCGGCTACAATGAGGATCCGGCAACGGGAGTGGCGGCTTCCGCACTGGGGGCCTATCTGGTCCGTCATCAGCTGATCCCGGTGGCGGAAGGCTGGAACCCCTGCACCGTCTACCAGGGGGAAGCCATGGGCCGGCCCAGCCTGATCCGGGCAGAGACCCAAGTCACCGGAGGAAAGATCACCAAGACCCGGATCTGCGGGACTGCATGTTATGAGAAGTGAACAGAAGAAGGGGGTGTTGTACGCAACGTGCAACACCCCCTTCTTCTGTTACGAACCATACACTTCCGGACAGCTTTGTTTGAATTGTAAAAAACATGTAAAAATTTAGTAAAGATATGGTAAAATAACCTCGTAAAACACTTTGCCCGGCAAAGAGATTCCAATAAGGGAGGCTGAATTACCATGAATCTGAAGAAGTGGCTGTCTGTAGGGATGCTGTGCGTGTTGGCTGCAGGAATCAGTGCCTGCGGCGGAGGCGGGGCGATCCCCGGTTCCAAACAGGACAAGAAATCTGCAGGGAATACGGTGATGCTGTATTCTTCCATGCAGGAAGACCAGCTGAATGCCATCAAGAAAGCGTTTGAAAAGAAATATCCGGATATCAAACTGGATTATTACTTTGCCGGGACCGGGAAAGTGATTACCAAAATCGCTACGGAAGCGAAATCCGGCCAGGTGGCGGCAGATGTGATCTGGGTAGGGGACCCGGCGGACTACATCGGTTTCAAGAAAATGGGGATCCTCCAAAAATACACTTCTCCGGAAGCCAAGGCCATCGATCCGGTCTTCATTGACAAGGAAGGCTACTACACCGGTGCCCGGATGATGAACATGGGCATTGCCTACAATCCCCAGAAGGTTTCCAAGGAAGAAGCTCCCAAGACTTGGGAAGATCTCCTGGATCCCAAATGGAAGGGCCAGATCGTCATGACGGATCCCGGCACGGCGGGTACCACAAAATATGCAGTAGGGGCCCTGATTTCCAATTCCAAGTACGGGAAAGCCTATTTTGAAAAACTGAAGGAGAACGGCACGGAACTCCAGTCCGGGACCACGGCGACCCACAACCAGATTGCGGCCGGTGCTTATAAAGTAGGGATGTGCCTGGATTACGTCACGGAAAACCTGAAGAGCAAAGGTTCCACCATCGAATTCGTCTATCCGAAGCAGGACATCATCTCCATCTACAGCCCCATCGCCCTGGTGAAGGGAGCCAAGAACGAGGAAAATGCCAAGAAGCTCTATGACTTCATCCTTTCCAAAGAAGGCCAGGAAGTCCTGGTACAAAACAATATGCTGTCCGTCCGCAAAGATGTGAAACAGAAGGGTGTGACCATTGAGGAAATCGCCAAGAATGCCATGAAGGTGGATCTGGAGAAACTGGCTGCCAATGCCAAGAATGTACTGGATGAATTCGATGCCATCTTCAAGAAAAATTAACGTCGGAACGGACGGCAGGACAGTCTGCCGTCCGTTTTTCAGGAGGTGAAAGTATGGCCGATGTTCGGTTCAACCATATTACCTTCCACTATGGGAAAAAGTGCATCTTCGAAGATCTTTCCCTGACCGTGGAAGAAAGCCAGATCATGTGTCTGGTCGGCCCTTCCGGCTGCGGCAAGACGACCTTGGTCCGCTGCCTCTTGGGGTTCATCAAACCGGAGACAGGCTCCATTTATGTAGGGGACCGCTGCCTGTTCGACGCGGAAAAAGGTATCGACGTATCTCCGGAGCATCGTCACATCGGGGTGGTATTCCAGGATTATGCGGTGTGGCCCCATATGACCGTGTTGGAAAACGTGCTGTATCCCATGAAGAAGATGCGGCTGCCCAAAGAAGAGATGAAGGCAAGAGCCCATCATGCCCTGGAACAAGTGCGGATGCTGGGCTATGAGGAACATCTCCCCAGCCAGCTTTCCGGGGGGCAGCAGCAGCGGGTGGCCATTGCCCGTGCTTTGGTGAGCAGTGATGAAGTGATCGTCATGGACGAACCCATCACCAACCTGGATGCCAAGCTGCGGGAAGAAATGCTCACCGAGATCCGTTTGATCCAGCATGATATCGGGACCACCATCCTGTACATCACCCATGACCAGGAGGCGGCTCTCCAGCTGTGTGACCGGATGGCCATCATGGACCGGGAAGGGAAGCTGTGCCAGATCGGGGAAGATGAGAACATCATCCTGCGGCCGGCCAACCGGTTCGTCTTTGAATTCATCGGGGTATCCAACTTCTTCCCTTTGGTGCGGGAAAACGGTCACACCTATCTGGTGGCCGGAGAGAAATTCCTCTATGATGAATGCCCTCCGGAAATCTTTGCCAGCGGCAAGCCCATGGAAATGGGGAGCCGTCTCAACGATATGGTCTTTGACGACCAGTCTCCTATCCGGGGAAAGATCACCCGGAGCGTGTTCCTGGGAAGCGAATACGTGTATTTCATCCAGCTGGGGAACCGGGAGATCCGGATGCAGGTCAATGCCCTGGATGTGATGCAGAACAATAAGGTGGAGGAAGGCCAGGAAGTGGGTTTGCGTTTCCTCCAGCCCCGGTATTATGAAGCCAGAAAGGAGGACCATGATGAATCTGCGTAGAACCCGCCAGGGGACGTCCGATCTGGCGGCTCTGGACGGAAAAACCTTCAGCCTGGATAAGGCCATGACGCTGGTCAGCTTCGTCCTGCTGTTCGTCATCGTCTTTATCCCCATTTTCATGATCGTCTACAATGCCTTCTTCTATGAAGGGCATCTGGACATCGAGATGTTCAAGACCGTTGTATTCAGCCAGGATAATATCAGTGCCATGACCCATACTGTCATCATCGGCCTCAGCGTGACGGTGGTGGGGACGATTATCGGTCTTTTCTATGCCTGGCTGCTGGGGCGCAGCGATATCCCCTGCAAGAACCTGATGCGGGCCCTGTTCATGATCCCTTACATGTTCCCGCCCTTCTTCGGGGCCATGGCTTGGGATATGCTCCTTTCGGGACGGGGCGGCTATGTGAACACCTGGCTGATGAACACCTTCCACCTGGCGTCGCCGCCGTTCAATATCAATTCCCTGGGCGGTATCATTTTCGTGGAAGTCTCTTATTATTTCCCCTTTGTGTTCATGCAGGTGGTCAGCGCCCTGGAGCGGATGGACCCCACCCTGGAAGAAAGTGCCCGGATCGCTGGGGCCAGCCAGGGGACCGTCATCCGGAAAATCACCATCCCGCTGGTGACTCCGGCCATTTCCGCAGGGGCCCTGCTGATCCTGATCTCTTCCCTGGCCCATTTCGGGGTGCCGGCCATCCTGGGCTTCTCCAAACAGATCTATACCCTGCCTACGGTGATCTATGCCTACATCGACCGGGCTGGGGGCAGCTTTGAGGGGATCCGTCAGGGAGCAGCCCTGTCCATCCTCCTGGTCTTTGTGGTCACCATGGCCCTGATCCTGCAGAAAGTGGTCCTTTCCAGCGGGTCCTATGACATCATCAAAGGCAAGAGCATGCGTCCCACCCTGATCAAGCTCCGGGGGGCCAAATATCCCCTGCTGCTGCTGGCGGTGCTGACATTGGTCCTCATCGTGCTGGTCCCCCTCATCATGATCTTCCTGGAAGGATTGGTGAAAGCCTATGGGCTGCCGCTGATCCCGGCGAACTTCACCCTGGACAATTTCCACAACATCATCACCAGCAAACAGACCATGGATGCCATCCGGAATTCCCTGTTCCTGTCTGTCAGCGCCGGGGTCCTCTGTATGTTCCTGGGCGTGATGATCGCCTATGTAGTCATCAAGATCAAACCCAAAGGGAAGGAAATCCTGGAAATGCTTTCCGTCCTGCCTTATTCCATCCCTGGGACTGTGCTGGCCATCGGGGTGATCCTTTCCTGGTCCGGCCAATTGGGCATCAGCCTGTATAACACCATCTGGATCATTTTGGCGGCATACATGGCCCGGTACCTGAGCTTCTCTATGAAGAGCGCTTCCGCATCCCTCCAGCAGGTCCACCCGTCCCTGGAAGAAGCGGCTCGTGCCTGTGGGGCGTCTCATACGGAATCCCTGAAAGACATCACCTTGCCTCTGATCCGGCCGGCCATGGTAGCTGGGTTCTTCCTGATTTTCCTGCCCTCCATGCGGGAACTGACCACTTCCATCCTGCTCTATGGACCCTATACCCGGACTCTGGGGGTGCAGATCTTCGCCCTGCGGGACAGCGGACAGATCCCCCAGGCTTCGGCGCTGGCGGCCGTGGCCATCTGCATCATCATCATCTGCAATTTCATCGTTACCCAGATCACCAAAGACAAGAAGGGGGTGTAAAACGTGACTGACCAAATTGTGCTGCGGCACGTGACCAAACGTTTTACCACCAAAAAATTGGGCACCATCACAGCTGTCAATGATTTCAACCTGACCGTCCGAGAAGGGGAATGTTTTTCCTTCCTGGGACCATCGGGCTGCGGCAAAAGTACCACCCTGCGGATGATCGCCGGGTTCGAAGACCTGTCAGAAGGGGAAATCGAACTGTGCGGCCGCCCCGTCTCCGTCAAAGAGAAGAACATCTATGTGCCTCCGGAAGAGCGGGGATTGGGGATGGTGTTCCAGGCCTTCGCTGTCTGGCCCCATATGAATATCTTCGAAAATGTAGCCTTCCCGCTGCAGATCCGGAAGCTGCCCAAGGCGGACATCGTACAGCGGGTGAAAGAGGCCCTGCACCATACCAGCCTGGATGGGATGGAAGAAGTCTATCCCAGCGATCTTTCCGGAGGACAGCAGCAGCGGATCGCCCTGGCCCGGGCTATCGTCACCAATCCTAAGGTCATGCTGCTGGACGAACCTTTGTCCAACCTGGATCCCAAACTCCGGGAAAGCATGCGGTTCGAAATCAAGAGCCTCCAGCAGAAATTCGGCTTCACCATCATTTTCGTGACCCATGACCAGAGCGAAGCCATGGCCATTTCGGACCGGATGATGGTCTGTGATATGGGGAACATCGTCCAGATCGATACCCCAGAAAATCTGTACAACCGGCCGTGCAACCGGTTTGTCCATAGTTTCCTGGGACAATCGACATTCTTACACGTTTATTTAAAGGACAATCAGGTCTATGTCCGGGGAGATTCGGAACAGACCTTGGATCTGCCCATCCCGGAGCATGTGGACCGGGAGATGGTCATTGCCATCCGGCCCAATGAAATCGACTTGAACCGGACCAAGGGATTCCGAGGAAAGATCGAAAGCCGGATCTTCCTCACCGATTCCACCCAGTATCTGGTCCGCATGGGAGACCAGCTCCTGAAGGTCCAGACGCCTCATCGGATCACCTTTGCAGAAGGGGAAGAATGCAGGGTCAACCTGGTGAAAGTCATGTGGTATCCGGAAGAAGATCCTGGCAAAGAAGAAGAACGGGCCAGGAGACAGTTGGTATGAAAAGAGGGGCTGCTGCGTGCGCAACAGCCCCGTCTTTTATTTCTTCTTCCGCCGTCCCTGCCTTTTGGGGATCTGGTTTTCTTCGAAATCTTTGCTGATCACTCCATAGTAGACCTGCATGACCCGGAAGAAAGTATCAATCTCTTCCGGTGTGCATTTTTCCCCGATTTCTCCCAAAGTCTTGGTGATATCGATGATATCGTACATTTTGTGGGCATTGCTGGCACGGGCCCCGGCTTCCGTGGTATAGAGCCGGACCAGCTTGGCATTGTCTGCTTTTTTTTGTTTGCTGACCAGGCCGTTCTGTTCCAGGCGGGTGACGATCTGGGAGATGGCTCCCTTTGTCTTATGCCAGAAATGGGTCAGTTCCGTCACCGTAGTCCCCGGATGGTCATCGATATAGGTCAAGGTGTGGGATTCGATCATGGTCAAGGGCACCCCGGTGCCGTAATCATGGGTGTCATAGATGTAATCATCATAGCGCATGACGAATTCATAGATGATTTGGTGACGGTTGTTCAGGGTCTGGAAAGTGGTGTTGATGAAACTGGGATCCGGAGAAGCGGAATTGAGCTTTTCGTTAATTTCAGAACTATCGTTTTTTAAAAGCATGATAGAACCTCTCTTTAGATAAAAAATAAATGGTTAATACAAAAACAATACTAAGCAAAAACAAACCAAAAGTCAAGGAAAATTCTAGGAAATAAATTGATTAGAATTGTACGACAATAAAAATAGTTTAGAAACTAAACAAAAATCATTGACAGTGTTAGAAAAATCAGATACAATAAAGCCATCAGAAAGGTTTAAACACTAAACTAAAATAAAGAGAGGAAATGAAATCATGGGACATTACGATTTTGACAGGATCATCGACCGGAAAAACACCAGCTGCCTGAAATATGACTTCGGCATGCAGCGGAAGGGACGCACGGATCTTTTGCCTATGTGGGTGGCGGATATGGATTTTGCCCTGCCGGAAGAGATCCTGGCTGACTTCCACAAACGGATCGACCACGGGATATTCGGTTATACGGATCCGGATGCCGAATATTACGCAGCGCTGGACCGGTGGTTCTCCGTCCATCATGGCTACCACATCCAGCCGGAATGGGTGACCCTGGGCTGCGGCGTGGTCTATGGCTTGGCCACCGGGGTGAAGGCATTCACGGAGCCGGGGGATGCGGTGCTGATCCAGCAGCCGGTGTACTACCCCTTCCGGGAAGTGATCGAAGACAATGGCCGGAAATTCGTCAATAGCCAGCTCCATTATGAAAATGGAGAATATACAATAGACTTCACTGATTTTGAGCAGGAAATCGAAGATAACAATGTAAAAGTATTCTTGCTGTGCAGCCCCCACAACCCGGCAGGACGGGTATGGACCAAAGAAGAGCTGACCCGGATGGGGGATATCTGCCTGAAACACGACGTAATCATCATGGATGATGAGATACACTGCGATTTCGTCTATGCCCCCCATCATTTTACCAGCTTCCTGACTTTGGATGAAAAATACCGGAAGAACTTGGTGCTGTACAATTCTCCCAGCAAGACCTTCAACGTGGCAGGTCTCCAGCCGGCTAATATCATCATCCCGGATGAAGAGCTGCGGAAGCGCTACCGGAAAGCCAATGCCGCCGCCGGCTACAGCCAGGGCAGCATCATGGGCCAGGTGGCGGTGAAGAGCTGTTACACCAAAGGGGATGAATGGGTGAAGGAACTGGTGGAGTACATTGCCGGGAACATCGCCTGGGTCCGGGATTTCGTGAAGGAAAATTTCCCCAAAGCCACCTTTGTGGAGCCGGAAGGGACCTATCTGGTGTGGATCGATTTTTCCGGCTACGGACTCTCTGATGATGAATTGGAACACCTGGTGGTGGATGAAGCCAAACTGTGGCTGGATTCCGGGAAGATCTTCGGACCGGCTACCGCCCAGTTCGAACGGTTCAACATGGCCTGTCCCCGGTCCACGGTGGAAAAGGCCTTCCATCAGCTGAAAGACGCGTTGGAAAAACACTGCCGGTAAGCCGGGAAGCACACAAAGGAGTTGTTGCATCATGGGAAAAATCTGGAAAACCTATAAATCTTCCTTCCTTCTGCTGGCATCTATGATCATCGGCGGCATCGTCGGGATGTTCTGGGGAGAAGGGGCAGAAATCCTGCAGCCCGTTGCCGATACCTTCCTGAATCTGCTGTACTGTTGTGTGGTCCCGCTGATCTTCTGTTCTCTGACTTCTGCCATTGCCAAGATGGACGACCTGTCCAAGCTGAAGAAGATCATGGGCTATTTCCTGGCGGGGACCTTCATCACGGGCATCATCGCCTGCCTGTTCATGATGATCCCGGCGGTCATCCTGGATCCCGGCAAAGGGGTAGTGCTGGATATGTCCAAGGATGTGACCAATGCTTCCGGCAGCCTGAATGTGCTGGGGATGTTCACCGTAGGGGATTTTCCCAAACTGTTCTCCAAAGCCAATCTGATGGCCCTGATCGTGTTTACCGTCATTTTCTCCATTGCGGTGATCATGGCCGGTGAAAAAGGCAAACCCATCGTCCGGGCCATGGACAGCCTTACCGCCGTCATCGTGAATGTGATCAACATCGTCATGAAACTGGCGCCGCTGGGGCTGGGCTGCTATTTTGCCATCCTGATCGGGAAATACGGCAATGAAGTGATCGGTCCCCTGTCCAAAGGCATCATCCTGTACCTCTTTGTGGTATTGGCATACTTTGTGGTGTCCCAGACGGTGATGGCCTATCTGGGCGCCGGTATGGAAGGGGTCCGGGCCTGGTGGAAAGGGGCTGCGGCTCCTACCCTGACGGCCCTGGGGACCTGTTCTTCTGCCGCCAGCCTGCCCATCAATCTGCTCCATGCCAAACAGATCGGGATCCCGGATGATGTGGCCGACCTGGCCGTTCCTCTGGGGGCCAACCTCCACAAAGACGGCGCCTGCATCATCCAGATTTTGAAGATTTCCCTCCTGTGCACGGCTTTCGGAATCAACTATGCCACTCCCCGGAACCTGATCATGTCCATTGTAGTGGCCGTCATTGCTTCCATCGTCATGGGTGGTATCCCGGCGGGAGGATATGTGGCAGAAATCTTCATCGTATCGGTTTTCGGATTCCCCACCGTTTCCATTCCCATCATGGTGCTGATCGGGACCATTACCGATGCTCCCGCTACCGCCATCAATGTAACCGGAGATACGGGCCTGGCCATGATCATCGCCCGGCTGGTCCACGGCAAGGACTGGCTGAAACAGGCCGAAGGAAAAAGAATGGCAGCGACCATGGAAGCTGCATGAAAAAAAGGAGCTGTTGCCCAGGCAACGGCTCCTTTCTCTTTTTGAGAAAAAACGGTAGAATAAAGGCAGAAAAAGAGAAAGGAGCACGTCCTTTATGAAAAAAACCGGGGGAGAAATCCAGTCCCAGCTTCGGAATGTCCAGGCGGCTGTTGTTTCTTATGCCGGGATCATCTCGAAAATCGCCGGAGTCGATGTGGAAGTAGTGGATGAAAATCTGTACCGGGTTGCCGGAACAGGGATGTTTGCGGCAGGTGTGGATGCCAATATGGCCCAGGAGGGGCATGTATACCGGAAAGTCCTGGAGACCGGGAAACGCAGGGTCATCTATCAGCCAGGAGAAGAACTGGTCTGTCAGGGCTGTCCCAACTTTTTGCACTGTCCGGAAGAAATCGAGCTGGCCATGCCGATTCTGGCGGAAGACCACCCTATTGGGGTCATTGGTTTGGTGGGGAGCAGCCGAGAACAAAAACTCCATATCCTGGAAAATGAGGCACTGTTCCTGGAACTCATCGAACAGATTGCAGATTTCATTTCTGTCAAAGCCATGGAAAGGGAACGGGACCAGCAGCGGGAAGCCTTGCTGAGCACACTGAATGCCACTTTAGGGCATATCCAGCAGGGTATATTGATCTTGGGGAAGGGGTTCCAGGTAACAGACTGCAACCGGGCGGCCACGGAGCAATTGGAAACCCCTTCTCTGGTAGGGGAAAGGATCCTCTTGGAAGCTACCGGGGACAATTTGGCTAAATATACGGAATACAGCCTGACCGTCCTGGGAAGGCAGTACCGGCTCATGGGGACGTACCTGCAGGTGCCCCAGCCTACCCAAGAATATCAGAGCGTACTGATCTTTTACCGCAGCAGGGAAATCAAAGAGCGGTATTTTGAAACAGCGGTGATGCCGGCAGTGGATAAGACCAGCATCATCGGTTCCAGCCCTGCTACATTGAAACTGAAAGAAGAAATCAGCCAGGTGGCCAAAAGCACGTCCACCGTCCTGATCACCGGAGAAAGCGGGACCGGAAAAGAAATGGTGGCTACATCCATCTGGCGGGAAAGTGACCGGCGGAACAAAAGGTTCATCGCACTGAACTGTGCCGCCATCCCGGAATCCATCATGGAAAGCGAACTGTTCGGATATGTCAAAGGAGCCTTTACCGGGGCGGATCCCAACGGACGGATGGGGAAGTTTGAACTGGCCAACGAAGGGGTCATCTTCCTGGATGAAATTGGGGACATGCCCCTCTATCTCCAGTCCAAGCTGCTGCGGGTCCTCCAGGAACGGAAAATCGTCCGGATCGGCTCTAACCAGCTGATGGATATTGATGTCCGAGTCATTGCTGCTACCAATAAGGATTTAAAAAAAATGGTGCGGGAGAAGCGCTTCCGGGAAGACCTATATTATCGGCTGGATGTGATTCCCCTGCGGGTGGAACCTCTGCGGGAACGGCTGGAGGATATTGAAGATTTGGCTCTTTTCTACAGCCACCGGTTCGCCCAGAAGTTCGGGAAGAAGGCCCCTCGCCTCACCGAAGAAGTCATGGATGCTCTGAAACGGTACCGGTGGCCGGGAAATGTCCGGGAACTGGAAAATGCAGTAGAATACATGGTGAACCTGATGGGAGAAGATGGGACATTGGATGTTTCCATGCTGCCGGAAGATATCCGTACCGGGAACAGGGAACCAGCTGTCAAGATAGAGACTGTCTCTGGAGGTCGAATGGGGGCTGGACAGATCCTTTCCCTGCGGGAATTGGAGAAAAATGCCATCCGGCAGGCACTCCTTCAATACGGTGGCCATACGGCGGGCAAAGCCCTGGCTGCTAAGAAGCTGGGAATCGGCCTGGCGACTCTGTATCGGAAAATCCAGCAGTATGGGCTGTAAGGATGGAATAATTTTCAAAATGAGAAATTTTCTCAAAATAGGAATCATTAATTATCAATATGATAAAAAATAGGCTGTTGAGCTTCCATAAAAGCGGCGCAGGCTTGGCAAAGGCACAGAGCAAACTGGGAAAATCCCAGATTGCATCTGTGCTTTTTTCGTATGATATTTTTTTTGAAAAAATAAAAGGAAATTGGCACGCTGTTTGCAATATACCAAAACGACACAACGGAAAGGAGCCATCGTATGGAACAGAAATTTGCCATGGTCCAATTGGAACATGGGACACACAAAACAGACCTGTCCTTTCTCAGCCGCCCGGTGGAGGAAAAGGTCAAAACTTATCACCAGAGTTTTCCCGTCTACCAGGAAACTCCTCTGGCCCGGCTCAAAGAAACGGCTCGGGAACTGGGAGTGGGAGAAATATATGTAAAAGATGAATCTTATCGGTTCGGGCTGAATGCCTTTAAGGTTTTGGGCGGAAGCTATGCCATGGGTCATTATCTGGCAGACCGGCTGGGAAAACCCATGGAGGAAGTGGATTATAGGTTCCTGACTTCAGAAACCTCCCGCAAAGCCCTGGGAGATATTACCTTTGTAACCGCTACCGACGGAAACCATGGCCGGGGAGTTGCCTGGACGGCACGGCAGCTCCGGCAGAAATCCGTGGTCTACATGCCGGAAGGCAGTGCCCAGGAACGGCTGGACAATATCCGGGCCGAAGGAGCGGATGCTTCCATTACAAATCTGAATTACGATGATGCGGTCCGCCTGGCCAACCGGCAGGCTGAGGAAAAAGGCTGGGTCATGGTCCAGGATACGGCTTGGGAAGGGTATGAATCCATCCCCCGTTGGATCATGCAGGGCTATGGAACTATGGGACTGGAAGCCTATGGACAGCTGCCGGAAAAGCCTACCCATATTTTCCTCCAGGCAGGAGTCGGTTCTATGGCTGGAGCCATTACCGGATTGTTTTCTTCTCTGTATGGAGCGGAAAAACCCATGATTGTTATCGTGGAACCCAATGCGGCAGATTGTCTTTTCCGGACGGCCCGGGCCCATGATGGGAAACACCATCCAGTAACCGGTTCTATGAGGACCATTATGGCCGGTTTGGCCTGCGGGGAACCTTGCAGCATCGGCTGGCAGGTCCTGAAGGACTATGCAGATTTCTTTATTTCCTGCCCGGATTATGCCGCTGCCCAGGGCATGCGGATCCTGGGAAATCCTACAGGACAGGATCAACGGGTGATTTCCGGAGAAAGCGGTGCGGCGGCGTTCGGGGCTGTCAGTGAAATCCTGCGGGATCCCACTCTCCATTCTTTGAAGGAACAGCTTCGGCTGGACCAGGATTCTCGGCTCCTGTTCTTCAGTACGGAAGGGGCGACGGACCGGGAAAATTATCGACATATCGTTTGGGATGGAATCTATCCAAGAAAATAATACTCATCAATTACAGGAGGAAGACAAAATGATCAACAAAGAAATCCAAGAGCAGGCTATTGCTTTATGTCAGAAACTGGTCCAGCAGAAAAGTTATTCCGGCCATGAAGACGGGCCTGCCAAAGTACTGGAAGAAGTCTGCAGAGCCAACAGTTTTGATTCCATCCACGTGGATAAGTATGGGAATTTCATCGCCTGCATCAAAGGCAAACGTCCTGGGAAGAAGCTGCTGTTTGACGGCCATATGGACACGGTGCCGGTGACTAATGAAAAGGAATGGATCCATCCTCCTTTTGCTGCAGAAATCCATGATGGTAAGATCTATGGCCGGGGAACCACGGATATGAAAGGCGCCATTGCCGGGTATACGGCAGCTGCCATTGCCTTTGCCAAAGATACCAACCGGGATTTTGCCGGTGAAATCTATGTGGATGGAGTGGTCCATGAGGAATGTTTCGAAGGGGTGGCTTCCCGTTCTATCAGCGAATATGTGAAACCGGATATCGTGGTTATCGGGGAAGCTTCCCGGTGTAATCTGAAAGTGGGACAGCGAGGTCGTGCCGAAATCGTGGTGGAAACCTTTGGAAAGCCTTGCCACAGTGCCAATCCGGAAAAAGGCATCAATGCCGTCTACAAAATGGCCGGTGTGATCCAGGCCATCCGTACCTTGGTGCCGCCGGAACATCCTGTCCTGGGCAAAGGCATCTTGGAACTGGTAGATATCAAATCAGCACCCTACCCTGGAGCTTCCGTGGTCCCAGAATACTGCAAGGCATCCTATGACCGCCGGCTGCTGGTGGGCGAAACCAAGGAAAGTGTACTGAAGCCGATCCAGGAACTGCTGGACAAACTGATGGCCGAAGACCCTGAATTGAAAGCGAAGGTTTCCTATGCGGTAGGGAAAGAAAAATGCTATACCGGGGCGGAGATCGAAGGAGAACGGTTCTTCCCGGGCTGGCTCTATGCCAAGGATGCTGATTTCGTCCAGGCTGTGAAAGAGGAACTGGAAGCACGGGGCTATGCTCCGGAAGTGACCCAGTACAATTTCTGCACCAACGGCAGCCATTATGCCGGAGAAGCAGGTATCAAGACCTTTGGTCTGGGCCCCTCCCAGGAAAACCTGGCACACACGGTCAACGAATATGTGGAAGTGGACCAGCTGATCAAAGTGACGGACTGCTATTACGGAGTGATGAAAGCCCTGCTGAAATAAGGGAAATAATATATAGTAGGGATTTTATTTTACAAGCAATATTGCTAAGGAGGGAGATCCATGGCAAAGATTTTATTTCAGAATGGAATGGTAGTGGATGGAACCGGGGCCAAGCCCTATCAGGCAGATGTCCTGGTTGCAGAAGATCGGATCGTGGAAATCGGGAAGATCACCCCCGATTCCACCATGGAAGTCATTGATGCTGCAGGGCTAGTTGTGGCACCGGGGTTCATCGATACTCACAGCCACAGCGATCTGCAGATTTTGGTGGACCCGGAAGTAAAACCCAAGGTCATGCAGGGCATCACCACAGAAATCCTGGGGCAGGACGGCATCTCTATGGCACCTCTGCCGGAACAGTACATCAGCCCCTGGCGGAAGAACTTGGCCGGCCTGGATGGAGACAGTGACCAGGTGGATTATCATTACAAAGATACAGCCGGCTATCTAAAGATGATCGAAGGCGTGAAGCCCGGACCCAATGAATGTTATTTGGTTCCCCATGGCAATGTGCGGATGGAAGCCATGGGCCTGGACAACCGGCAGCCTACTGAAGCTGAGCTGGAAAAAATGAAAGACATCGTCCGTCGGGAAATGGAAAATGGGGCCATCGGTCTGTCCACTGGCCTGATCTATATGCCCTGTGCGTACGGGCAGACCAAAGAAGTAGTGGAAATGTGCAAGGTGGTTGCTGAATATGACGGCCGTTTCGTCATCCACCAGCGCAGTGAAGCCGATACAATCCTGGATTCTATGAAAGAAGTGATCCAGATCGGCAAAGAATCTGGGGTCAAGATCCATTATTCCCATTTCAAGGTCTGCGGCCGGAAAAACTGGGATAAAATCGATGGGATGGTGCAGCTGTTGGAAGAAGCTGAAAAAGAAGGTATCGATGTTTCCTACGACCAGTATCCTTATGTGGCCGGCAGCACCATGCTGGGGGTCATCCTGCCGCCTTGGGTCCATGACGGAGGCACTAATAAGGTCATCGAACGGCTGAATGATCCGGAACTGCGGAAAAAGATGGTCTATGACATCGAACACGGCATTCCTGGCTGGGACAATTTCGTGGATTTCGCTGGATTGGACAACATCTACGTGACCAGCGTAAAGACAGAGAAAAACAAGGATGCGGTGGGGCTTTCCCTGATCCAGCTGGGCGAACTGCGGCACAAGGATCCCTATGATGCCACCTTCGACCTGCTCCGGGATGAAGAAAATGCTGTAGGGATGGTAGATTTCTATGGGACGGAAGACCATGTGAAGCTCTTTATGAAACGTCCGGAAATGAATGTCTGCACGGACGGACTGCTAGGCGGGAAACCTCATCCCCGGGTCTATGGAGCCTTTCCAAGGGTCCTGGGCAAATACGTCCGGGAAGAGAAGGCTCTGACCTTGGAACAGGCTGTGTATAAAATGACCGGCAAGCCGGCGGCCACGTTCAACATCAAAGGACGGGGACGGATCGCAGAAGGGAATTATGCGGATATCACCGTTTTCAATCCGGATACGGTCATTGACAAAGGGACGTTCACGGATCCGGCACAGTATCCTGAAGGCATTGAATATGTCATGGTCAATGGGGTTCTGGAAGTTTCTGGAGGGAAACATACTGGGAAACGGAATGGTGTGGTCCTGCGGAAGAAAGGTTCTATAGTTACCAAATAATTTTTTTTAGAAAAGGAGGAATTTATTATGTTTGACATGATTGTTAAGAATGCACAGGTCGTTTCGCCAGATTCTACAATTTCCTGTGATATCGCAGTCAAGGATGGGCGGATTGTTGGATTAGGAGACTATTCAGCTAAAGATGCCAAGACAATTATTGACGCAGAGCGAAAATATGTTTTGCCAGGTGGTGTAGAAGCTCACATGCACTGCCAAGCTCCTTTCCAAGGTTGTCGAGGAGCTCATACTTTCTTTGAACAAAGTATGGTTGCAGCATTTGGTGGCATAACAACATTTATGGATTTCGCCAATATGTCTCCTGGTCAGAACCCTTACCAACAAGTTAAAGAAAGGGTTCAGGAAATGAAAGAATCAGCAATTGATTATAGTGTCCATGGAAAAATATTGCAATACAATGATGAAGTTGAATCTGGCATAAGGAAACTTGTCCAGGAGGGTTTCCCTACATTCAAAATGTTTATGACTTACAAAAAGGAAGGCGTAATGGCTTCAGATGAAACCATGCTGCAAGTATTTAAACTTTCAAAAGAAATAGGCGCTATGCCTATGTTGCATTGTGAAAGTAATGCAATTGCAGAACTAAATATTGAAAGATGTGTAAAAGAAAATAAGACACAATGGATTGAATTCCCACGTTGTAAGCCAATTCAATGTGAAGCAGAAGCTTTTGATCGAGCGGTAGACTATGCTCGCTATACAGGAACGGCTATTATTGTTGTTCATACAACGAATGGCCTCTGTTTAGATGTGGCAAGGAAAGCTCATAAAGAGTTGCTCCCAGTTTACGTAGAAACAGGACCTCATTATTTGACTTTATTTGATAATCAATATCAGCGGGATGATGGGTATTTGGCAATTTGTTCTCCTCCTTTACGGACGCCTAAAGAAGCTGAAGAACTCTGGAAAGGTTTGGAAGATGGAACCATTATGCTTATTGGATCTGATGATTGCACTTTCGATTATAACGAAAAAACCGCTTTTTTACAGAAGGATAAAAATGGAAGTTATATCCAAGATTTCACAAAAGTTGTTAATGGTATGGGCGGAATTGAAACTCGTCTGCCGATTCTTCTCTCTGAGGGCGTGAATAAGGGTAGGCTGAGTATTAATCAAGTTTGTGCATTGACAAGTACCAATGAAGCAAAGCTGTATGGATGTTATCCGCAAAAAGGAATCATTGCTCCTGGAGCAGATGCTGATTTTGTTATCGTAGATATGGAGAAGGTTGTTCCACTAGTGAAAGAAAATTTACACAGTAAAATTCATTATAGTCTTTATGAAAATATTACAGTAAAAGGATTTCCTATTGTAACAATTTCTAAGGGGAAGGTCTTAGTTGCAAATGGTGAGTTTTATGGACAACCAGGATTCGGACAATTAATTCATCGGAGTATAAATCCCCAATATCTTAAGAAATTTGGTCTTATGTAAGGAGAGTCTTATTATGGATAATAAAGAACTTCTGCCTACAAAAGAATCTGATCGTACGATGTCATTGTTAGATTATACTCTATTATGGGCAGGCATGACCATTAATATTGTGGCTTTTAGTTTAGGAGCACAATACTATGATAATGGAAATGGTTTGTCCCCATGGATGATGATCCTTGTCATGATGGTGGGATATGGAATTGTCACATTATTTACCGCTATGATTGGTGACATAGGGACCAAATATGGGATTCCTTTTGTGGTTTATAGTAGGGCTCCGTTCGGATATAAAGGAGCATACATAGCGGGGATTATACGTGCAATTCCAGGAATGTACTGGTTTGGCTTTCTTACATGGATAGGAGCGAATTCACTCAATCACATTATAGAAATTATTTTGCCAAATTATAGTAATTTAACAGTTATTCTTGTTGTTTTTGCTGTTTTACAAATCATTAATACTATGTATGGTTTAAAAGCTATGGCTAAGTTTGACTGGATTGCTATTCCTTGTTTAGCCGTTATGTTTGGAGCCATTTTGGTTGCAACGCTGAATAAATACCATGTAACAATTCCTGAGATTATGGCTATTCACACAAAAGAAGGATTTCCTTTTGCATATGCAGTTGCAGGTATCGCTGGGGGATGGATTACTATGGCATTGAATGGAAGTGATCTTTCCCGTCAGATTAAGCATGTTAAAGGATATGAGCAGCAAGGTTTTTGGAAAAGGAATCGTTATGCTTTAATTGGTCAAATTGTTGGATTAATGTTTGTGGGCGTTATTACTATGATGATTGGAGCGGTCGCTGGAATTACTACAGGATTTTGGGATCTGAATGATGTTATCCTTGCTTTATTTAAAGACCCTTTAGCTTTGCTAGCCTGCTTTATAGTAGTTGTTTTTGCTCAATGGTCTACTAATACAGCAGCAAACCTTTTACCACCGGCGTTGGTACTCTTAAATATTTTTCCTCGGATGAAATTTTGGATGAGTACAGTCATCTGTGGCACTGTATCAATGTTAATGATGCCTTGGAAAATGCAAATGGCTGGTGGCTTTTTAGTCCAAGTGCAGAATTGGATTTCTCAAATGCTTGGACCAATCATTGGGATTCTCATTGTGGATTACTTCATTGTTCGAAAAATGAAACTGAATGTGGTAGATTTATATAATCCCCATGGGCAATATTTATATCATGCAGGATATAATATAAGTGCTTTATTAACCTTAGTATTAGCCTTTATCTTAGGGCTCTTCTGTGGAAATTATGCTTTTTTTGCAGGATTATTTTCCAGCATGATCTTCTATGCTTTTTTAATGAAAATATTTACGTTAAAAAAATTCGAGCAACATATCGGTATTGAAGTTCATTACACTGAAAATATGAAACTCAATGAAGAATAGTAGAGTCGTAGAAAGAAGGAAAGATACCAATGAAGCGAGAAATTATTTTTACCCCGAAAGCTCCGGCAGCGGTGGGACCCTATGTCCAGGGCATCAAAACCGGGGATACGGTCTATGTCTCCGGCCAGCTGGGAATCGATGCAGCAGCCGGGAAACTGCCGACCTCCCTGGAAGAACAGGCCCATTGTTCCATGCGGAATCTAGGTGCCATCCTGGAAGCGGCCGGTGCCCATTATGACCAAATCGTCAAAACCACCATCTTCCTCCAGGATATGAATGATTTCGGCAAAGTGAACGAAATCTACCAGTCTTATTTCAAGAACGGGTTTCCTGCCCGGTCCTGTGTCCAGATCGGCAGGCTGCCGCTGGGTGGATTGGTGGAAGTGGAGTGCGTAGCAGTGATAACGGAATAAAGGAAAGGGGTTGTTGTACGTTCTGTGCAACAACCCCTTTTTAGGACTCGAGCTCCAGGTCTCGAGTCTCGGTTTTTTGGATAGAACCTGTCCCCATGGACAGGTTCTTTTGAAGGTGCAGAACCAATACTATGCTGGATATAGGAACGAATATCTTATTGTTAGCAGATTAGGTTTTACACATTCTAAAAAATTTGCCTGTAAATTTCTCATTCGGCTCGAGACGAGAGACATGAGACCGAGCCGCTATGCGGCTCACGAGAATGGGGGTGTGAATTTTTTCACACCCTCTTTTGTACTTTTTTCCCTCTTACATAAATAAAAAATGTAAAGTATAGAAGAACAAAAAATGCAAAATCAAAAATTTGTCAATTGAAAAATATCATTTTGCAGACAGTAGCTTTTTATTGAGGTGTAAAAAACCATCTTTTCACACTCCTCCTTCCGCCTTTCCCCGAAGCAACCGGAGAAATTCTTTGGCGGCGGGGGTCAGGGTGGTCCCTTTTTCGTAAACGACCTGGATCTCCCGATCCAAGGGATAGCCAGTCAGCGGCAGGGCTTTTACCAGGCCTGCCTGGATTTCTACTTCTACCGCCTTGGGGGACAAGATGGCCACTCCCAAATTGTGGATCACGGCTTGTTTGATGCCCTCCTGATTGCTGATGAATAGTGGATTCCGGAGCTCCAGCCCTGCGGAAGAGAGTTTTTTCTTCAGGAAATGATAGAGGGACGAGGAAGCATTTTTGGTGATCCAGAGTTGGGTGTTCAGGGTTTCCAAAGAAATCTCTGACCGGGCAAACAGGGGATTTTCCCGTCCCACGATGACTTTCAGTTCATCCTGCAGCCAGGGGATCCTCTCGTAACGGCCTTCTTCCAGATCCACGTAGTTGGATAGGAGCAGGAATTCCACTTGGTAGGAATGGAGCTGAGAAAGAAGGGTACGGGAAGCATTGATGGTCATATTCAGGGTGATGCCAGGGTACAGCTTGTGGAAAGAGGCCAGGATTTCCGGAACCAGATAGACGCCAATGAAGTTGGTGGCACCGAAGTTCAGGGTACCCTGTTCCAGATCATCGATCTGCCGCAGCTGCTCCTGGGCGTTCTGCCAGGTGGAAAGGAGGGTGCGGGCATAGGGCATGAAGGCCTTGCCGTATACGGTCATCAGGGTTTCTTTGTGGGAACGGGCAAAGAGTTGGGCTTGGAGCTGTTCTTCCAAAGAACGGATCTGTTTGGAAAGGGCCGGCTGGGAAATGTACAAAGCGGCAGCAGCTTCTGAAAAATTCTTGTATTGGGCCAAAGTCAGGAAAGCCCGGATCTTTTCTATATCCATGGAACCACCTCCTTTTAAATTATAACAGAATGGAATTAAAACAACAAAACAATAGAATTGAGTTATAAAATAAAAACCACTACAATATAGTCAGAAAATTATGAAGGAACTGGATGAGGGAAGTTCCGCTACAGGAGGAGATTTGTATGGCAGCAAAACCAATGAAGAAAGGACAGTGGGTGAGCCTGATCTTGGCCATCGTTGCTTTTCTGGGACTGTATTTCGTGCCTCGGCCGGCGGGGCTCAGCGGGGTGGCCCAGAAATCCCTGGCCATGTTTGTCTTTTCTCTGATCATGTGGATCGGCAAACCCATCCCCATCTATCAGACATCCATCATTTCCATTTTGCTCCTGCCGCTGTTGGGAGCTGTGAAGAAGCAGTCCGTAGCCTTCGGGACCCTGGGATTTGATATCATCTGGCTGATGGTGGCAGCTTTTGTCCTGACTTCTGCCATGAGCCACTCCAATCTGGGCAAACGGACTGCCCTGGTCTTGGTCACCCGGTTCGGAAAGACCCCTGCCAAAACATTGCTGGTCCTGGTGCTGGTGAACTTCATCTTGGCTTTCTTCGTTCCATCCACCACGGCCCGGGCTTCCCTGATCGTACCGCTGGCCCTGGTCATCCTGGAAGTCTACAAGGCCCAGCCGGGGCACAGCAATTTCGGCCGGCTGATGATGCTCCAGGGGGTGCAGAACAATGCCTTTGCCACTTCCGTGGTGATGACGGCCACTTCGGCCCAGGTCCTGGCCTTGGGGTTCATCAACCAGCAGGCCGGCGGCCACGTAGGCTATATGCAGTGGCTGCTGGGGTCCCTGCCCCAGGCTCTTCTGACTGCCGGACTGGCTTTTCTAGCCGGACTGAAACTGTTCCCTTATAAGGACGAACTCCAGGAGGCAGGGACGGAAGCTATCGTAAAGCTGAAACAGCAGCTGGCAGATATGGGGCCCATGAGTGTGGATGAAAAGAAGACCATGGGGATCTTCCTGTTCACCCTGCTGCTCTGGGCAACGGGAGATTATCAGAAAGGCTGGTTCGGTTTCTCCATCAGTACGGAACAGACGGCTGTCCTTTCCATGCTCCTCTGCCTGCTGCCAGGCATCGGTGTGCTGACCTGGAAGGAAGCTTCCATCAAATGGGATCTGATGATTTTTTCTGCAGGAGCCTATGCGGTAGGGAATGCCCTGGATAAATCCGGCGGCGCCGTGTGGATGATCCAGGGCCTGATCCAGGCAGTGGGACTGGATCAGATGGGGCATACCAGCGTGGCGCTGGTACTGATTTTCATCTCTGTGTTCAGCCACCTGATCTTTACCAGCAAGACGGTGCGGACCACCATCCTGATCCCGGCCATCATCACCCTGGCCAAGCAGCTGGGGATGGATCCGGTGCCCCTGGCGTTGGCCTGCTCTTTTTCCATCGCCTGCACCATTACCCTGCCGCCCCATTCCAAAGTGAACACCCTGTATTTCGGGACTGGTTATTTCGATGTGAAAGATGAACTGCTCTACGGGATCCTGTCCTGTTTCTTTGCAGCAGGCAGCATTGCCCTGGTCTATTTCTTCTGGCTGAAGTTCATCCTGTGACAAAGGAGCATGGAACATGAAGAATAAAGTATTGTTGATGATTGCAGATGGACTGGGGGACCGGCCCTGTGAAGAGCTGGGGTGGAAAACGCCCCTGGAGGCGGCCCGTAAAGAAAACCTGGACCGAATCGCTTCCTGGGGATCTTCCGGTATCATGGATCTGTGGCAGTGCGGGACACCTGTCGGTACGGATCTGGGCCACATGATCCTTTTCGGGTACGGCCTGCCTGACTATCCCGGACGGGGACCCATTGAAGCTTTTGGAGAAGGGCTGGAGCTCCAGCCGGGGGATATTGCCCTGCGGGCAAATTTTGCCACCTGCCGGGACGGCCTCGTGGCGGACCGGAGAGCCGGAAGGATCCGGCAGGGAACCCGGGAACTGGCGGCTGCCCTGGACGGGATGCAGGTGGAAGACGTGCAGGTGCTGTTCAAGGAAGCTACGGAACACCGTGCCGTGATGGTCCTGCGGGGGCCCGGCCTCAGCAGCGCCGTTACAGATGCGGACCCCAAAAAAGAAGGGCTGCCCATCCGGCCGGTCCGGCCTCGGGACGGGTCTCCGGAAGCAGAACGGACGGCCCGGATCCTGGACCGGGTGCTGGTGCGCTGTCAGGAGATCCTGTCCCAGCATCCTCTGAATCGGAAGCGGGAAGCCGCAGGGTTGCTTCCGGCCAATGCCATCCTGACCCGGGGGGCTGGACAGATGCCGAAGCTGGAAAAGGCAGCAGAGAAATACCATTTGAAAGCAGCCTGTGTGGCGGCAGAAAGTACGGTGCTGGGGGCAGCCCGGCTGGCCGGGTTCGATATCTATACGGATCCGGAACGGATGACCGGGAACCTGGATACGGATATTGACCGGAAAGTGGAACTAGCGGTCAAAGCCCTGGCGGATCATGATTTTGTGGTCCTCCATATGAAGGCCACGGATCTGATGGGCCATGATGGGGATCCCCGGGGCAAAGTCCGGGCCATAGAGCGGTATGACGCCATGGCCGGGAAGGTCCTGGAAGAAATCCCGAAGCTGACCGGTTTCAATCTGATCCTGGCCCTGGCGGCGGATCATTCCACTCCTTGTGAACGGAGGGAACATAGCGGGGACCCGGTGCCCATTGTGGTAGCCGGTAAGAATATCCGGAAAGATCAGGTGATGGAATATGATGAAATCCATGGAGCCCAGGGAGGATTGAACCGGATGACGGGACATATGTTCTTCCAATTCCTGATGGATTATCTGGAAGTTGTTCCTAAAGAAGGAAATTGATAAAGGGGTTGTTGGACGTGTATGACTTTTACACGTCCAACAACCCCTTTGAGAGTGGGAAATCGAAAGCATCGAGTTTGATTTTATTTCGGCACTACAAAAAATTTGATAAAAGCAATGGTCTGGGGCTGGTAGATGATATCGACAAGGAAAGCTCCTACAATGGGGACAATCATGAATGCTTTGCGGCTCATGCCATATTTGTCTTTAACCGCGGTCATATTTACGATGGCAGACGGTGTTGCTCCCAGTCCGTGGCCGCAGAGACCGGCACACATGACAGCAGCATCGTAATCTCCTCCCAGTATACGGAAAATCACAAAGATACAGGCTAGGACCATGAAGGCCACCTGGGCTGCTACGACCAAGACCACCCCGCCCAGGAGCCCGGAAAGTTCCCACAGCCGCAGGGTCATGAGAGCGATGGCCAGATACAGGTTCAGCATCACATCTCCGATGCCATCCACCAGAGAAAAACTGAAGTTGTAAAAATGATGCCGTTCGTTCAGATTACGGAGGATGACTGCTGTAAACATGGCTCCTACATAAGTGGGGAAGCTCATGTGGATCAAGGTACCGATCCAACTGGAAAGCATAGAACCGATGGCCATGCAGCAGAGGATGGCTGTGACATTTTTGATGATGTCCAGAGAAGCCAGCTCTTCCTGAGAAGCTGCGTTGACTTTTTCTACAGCTGTATCAAAATTTTCCATGGAATCTGGTTCCAGATGGTGCTTTACAATCAGCAGTCGGGCTACAGGTCCACCAACCAGTACGGCCGTAATCAGTCCAAAGGTGGCAGCGGCCATTCCTACTTCCAGACCTGCCGGATATCCCAGGCCTACAAAAGTTTTTCCATAGGCAGCAGCTGCTCCATGGCCACCGATCATGGAGATGGCACTGGCCAGCAGTGCATAGGGGACTTCAATGCCAAAAAGCCTGGAAAAAACGATGCCGATGGCATTTTGACAAATGGAAACGATACCGGAAACCAGCCAGTATAGGATCAGGAGGCCACCGCCTTTTTTCAGAAGACTCATGCTGGCTCCCAGCCCTACAGTCGTAAAAAAGGCCAGCATGAAGGGATCTTGGAAATAGGTATCGAACTGAAACCCGAAGGTTTTTGTCTGGTGGCCGATGAAGGAAAGGAACATAAAAAGAAAACCGCCGACCACGGGAGCAGGAATGCAGTATTTCCGAAGTGCCAGGCTTTTGCTTTTTACCCAGTAACCAAGCAGCAGCATCAGGGCAGCCAGGGCTGCTGTAAAAACGGCATCGGCTTTGAACGTAAGTACATTCTGGAGCAGGAGCAGAGACATGGCAATCGCTTCCTTTCTTATTGACAACTTAAATGACACAACATTTAAGTATATTTTATATGATGCAATCTAAAATAAAAAGGATACTTTTTTTTGAAACAAAAACATCTTAAAGACTGTAAGAAAAGAAACATTAGATCCGAGCTGTCAATAGGATTCCACAGCCTTTTTCCATAAGTGACAATGTAGCTATAGATTGGAAACACTGTTTTATCATAAAAAATTAGGGCATAACTTCAAAGATTTATCATTTTCGTGTAAAAACAGCATAAAACATTTATCGATTTCGTGCAAAAAAGGTGAAAAACATTTTTCGTTTTGTGTAAGTCCTGCAAAAAGAGAGCAGAGATTGCTGCTGGTAGACGCCAGCCGTATGAGAAAAAAATAGAAATTGTAAGAAAGGCAACACTCTCCTGAATCCAAATAAAGAATAGGGAAAAATTCCCTGCTTTTACTGAAAATAGATTACAATAAAATGTATATTCTATTGCCAAAGGAGCGGTGCAGATGAACGGAACCAAAACCATGGAACAAAAAGCAGCCCAGCCGACAGCGGAGAAAAAGCCCCTGAGCATGTGGAAGGTGATCCTCACAGTCATCGGGGCCATCTATCTGCTTTCCCTGGTGATCCCTGCGGGGGAATTCGCCAGGAACGGGCGGATCGCCATTCCTGGGACCTACCATGTGATCAGCAAGATCTATGTCAGCCCTTTCCAGATCATCATGCATATGGGGGCCCAGGTCTATAAGACTTTTGGGAAACTGTTCATCAGCATCATCGTCATGGGAGGCCTGATGGGGGTGGTCAATTCCACCCATGTGATCGACCGCTCTATGAAGCTCCTGATCAAAAAGCTCCAGGACCGGGCTCTGCTGGTGGTTCCCTTTTTCATCTTTGCCATGGGGCTCTTCGGCTGTTTCGGGACCATGATCTCTACAGCGGTGCTGTTCATCCCGCTGGGCATCACCCTGGCCAAGGAACTCCATTGTGACCGGACTTTCGGAGTGGCCCTCATCATCATGGGTTCTTTCACCGGTTTCATGACCAGTCCCATCAGCGTCCTGACTACCGTCATGGGACAGGAAATCGCCGGGCTGCAGCCTTATTCCGGGTTTGCCCTGCGGACGGCGGTGACCGTCATCGATCTGGCAGTGGTTTCCGGCTTCATCATCTGGTGGGGGAAGCGGGCCCAGCGGAACCATGATTTTGAAAAAGATTTCAGCCAAGAGGAAATTGCAGAGACCCAGCAGCCCATGGAACCCATCCGGCCTCGGGAATATTTGGTTTTGGCGATTTTCCTGATCAGTTTCCTGGCCTATGCCCTGGGTTCTCCCTTTTTTAAATTAGGAGTGCTGGACTTGGCTTCCATGATGCTGCCGGTAGCACTGGTCTGCGGCCTGATTGCCGGCTACGACCTGGATACCTTGATGAAACATTTCCTCAATGGATCCAAAGGGATGATGGGGATCATGGTCTTCATGATCTTTGCCAGTTTCATCGGCATCATCCTCAATGATGCCAAGATCTTGGATTCTGTAGTCTATTACCTGTCCCTGCCTCTGGGCTACCTGCCTAAGAGTGTGGCAGCCATCGGGATGTTCATCGCCAATGCCCTGATCAACTTCTTCATCCCTTCCGGCTCCGGCCAGACGGCAGTGGTGATGCCCATTATGGCACCGTTGGCAGATGTATTGGGGATCACCCGGCAGATGGGAGTATTCACCCTCCAGTGCGGGGACGGGTTCACCAATTTGATGATCCCCACCAGTTCCAACCTGCTGCCCTGCCTGATGATGGGCGGAATTTCCCTGAAACGCTGGTACCGTTTCATCCTGCCCTGCTATTCCCTGGTGTTCCTGGTCATCTGCGGGGCCATCCTGCTGGGCACGGCCATGGGCTGGCACTGATGGAAAGAAGGAGGCTGTCCTATGCTCATTGAAAAAATTGCAAAGCTGTCCGATGCATTGGAAAAACATTATCTGGAAGTGCGCCACGATCTCCACGCCCATCCGGAGCTGTCTTACAAGGAATTCCGGACCAGCCAGAAGGTCCAGGATGAACTCCGGCGGATGGGGATCCTCTTTGTCCTGAGCCCGGTGAAGCCCGGTGTGATTGCCACCATTGACAGCGGAAAACCGGGAAAGCTCCTGTTGCTCCGGGCGGACATGGATGCTCTGCCCATCCAGGAGACCACGGATCTTCCCTATGCTTCCCAATGCGACGGGGTCATGCATGCCTGCGGCCATGATGTCCATACCACCAATCTCCTGGCGGTGTGCGATATCCTGAACCGGACCAAGGACCAGTGGAAGGGAAGGGTGCGGGCCGTTTTCCAGCCGGCAGAAGAAAATGGCGGCGGCGGACGGGAAATGATCAAAGCCGGCCTGATGGAGGAAAAGCCGGACGCCTGCATGGGGATGCATGTGGGGGTGTGGACTCCTGGAGTATTCAGCATCGGAGAAGGCTATGTATCCGCTTATTCGGATGCAGAGTACATCACCGTCCATGGCAAGGCCGTCCATTCTTCCAAGCCGGAAAAAGGGGTGGATGCAGTGCTGATCGCCGCTTCCATCGTGGTGGCCCTGAACACCATCTGCAGCCGGAACATCAGCCCCATGGCCCAGTCCACCTTGAATGTGGGGACCATCCACGGAGGGACGGCGGTGAACGTAGTGACGGACAAGGTGGAGATCGGCGCCATGCTGCGGAATGCGGATCCGGACAGCCGGGAGAATATGTTCCAGAAAATCGAACAGATTTCCCGAGGAATCGCGGAAGGGATGGGCGGCAGCGTGGACCTGCGGCGCCATTATGGCTATAGTTCCGTATACAATGATCCTGGGGTGACCCATTTTGCCATCGAGACCATCCGGAAGAACCAGGAAGCCCTGTATCAGGGAATCGGAGATGTCCCGGAAGAAAATATCCTCACCGGGAACCAGATGCAGCTGGGGGCTGAAGACTTCGGCTTTTATTCCCATGAAGCGCCCTCCTGCTTCATCAAAGTAGGGACGGGCGGTCCTTCCCTGAACCATACCCCCACTTTCCAGGTGGAGGAGAAATACATCAAACTGATGACCCGGATCATGGCTTTGCTGGCTGAAGAATTTTTGCAATAAAAAATAGGCTGTGAAAAAATGAGAAATTCATTTTTCACAGCCCATTTTTTATAACTTCTGTACCAACGAAAAATCCACATTCCCTCCGGAAAGGACGAAGACCACTTTGTCTTCTGGCCGGAAGGTGAGCTGTCCGCTTTGGATGGCGGCCAGGCCGATGGTGGAGGAGGGTTCCGCCAGGACCTTCCCTTCCGTCAGGAGCAGCTTCATGGCCGGGAGCAGAGCTTCTTCCGGAACATCGATGACCCGGTCCACTTTATCCCGGACGATGGGAAGGGTCTTGTCCCCCGGACACAGGGTAGCCACTCCGTCGGCAATGGTGTCCACCTGGGGGACCGCCGTAGGTCGGCCTTCCTTCAGGCTGACGGTGAAGCGGGGAATGCGGGCCGGCTCACAGGCATAGACCCGGGTTTCCGGACGGATGCCCTTGATGGCGGTGGCGATGCCGCTGGTGAGTCCTCCTCCTCCCAGAGGCACCAGTACGGCGGCCGGATCCGGCAGATCCTGGAAGATTTCCAGGGCAATGGTCCCCTGGCCGGCCATGACGGCATAATCGTTGAAGGGTGGGATGTAGCAGAGGCCTTTTTCATCCCGGAGTTTTTCAGCAATGGCGAACCGTTTGGGCTTGTCGCAGAGGATCACTTCGGCCCCCAGATCCCGGACGGCCTGGATCTTCACGGCTGGCGCATGGTCGGGGATCACTACCGTAGCTTTGATGCCCAGCATCTTGGCGGCATAGGCAACGCCCCGCCCGTGGTTCCCGCTGGATGCAGTGACCACACCTCGGGCCCGTTCTTCCGGGGTCAGCTGGAGGATCCGGTTCAAAGCTCCCCGGATCTTGAAGGAATGGGTCAGCTGCATGCACTCCGCTTTCACATAGACCTGGCAGCCCAGCAGGGGATCCAGAGCGTGGAGATGGAGCAGGGGAGTGTGGTACACATAGGGGGCCAGACGGTTTCTGGCTTGAAAAATCTCTTCAAGGGACAGCATGGAAAATACCTCCTTTACAAAAACAGCTTCCGAATGGTTATATTATAAGAAAATGAAACATATTTCGCAAGAACATGTCCTTCCTTTTTAGAGGAGCCACAGACCCCAGAGAAGGTAGACCAGGCAGGCTAGAAAGGAAATGGGGATTCCCGTCCGGAGAAAGGCGTCTGCTGGGAGCTTCCCGGTGCCATGGACCAGGATGCTGGGGGTGGTGCAGTAGAACATCAGTACCGGACAGCCGCTGATGATCATCCCGGCTTCCAGAGCTGCCAGCCTGGGAGGAAAGCCGGCCCGGCTGCTGAGAGCCAGGACGATGGGGATGAGGGTGGTCCCCATGACCGTGGTCCCCACGAAGAATACATGGAGGAATTGGCAGAGCAGGAGGATCACCGTCAAGAACAGCAGGGGAGAGGCCTCTTGCAAGCTGAAACAGGCAAAAGCACGGTTGGCCAGCCAGGCGGCTGTGCCGTTTTCCATCAGGAGATTGCCCAGGCTGATCCCTCCGCCGGCAACCAGCAGGATATCATAATTGATGTGGCTGGCCGCTTCTTTCCAGGAGAGCCCGTCCACTCCCGGCAGCAGGAGCAGGAGGGCGCTGGCCAGACAGGTGGTGGCGGCATCGATCTGGAAGAAATCCCCGGTCATCCAGAAGAAGATGGCCAGGAGAAAGACCAGGAGGACTTTTTTCTGCCGCCGGTCCATGGGTCCCATTTTTTCAAGCTCCGTGCGGAGGTACTGCTTTCCTCCTGGGACCAGGGGGCTTTCTGGGGGATAGCAGGCTTGGATCAGGGCCCAGGAACCGAGGGTCAGCAAAAGGGCTGGGAAAAATCCCAACTGCAGCCATTCCAGATAGCTGAAGGCGGGAAGATCCTGCTGCTCCAAGAATTCATTGACCACCGGATTGGTGATGGTCCCAGTGAGGATCCCGGCAGAGATGGTGGAGCAGGTGGTGGTCAGGGTCAGCAGCAGGTTGGCCGCAAATTTCCGGCAGGGCTGGTCCCGGAACAGTTCGATGAGGCTCAGGCAGGGCGGGAGCAGGATGGCGGCCCGGGCTGTGGTAGAGGGAATCAGGAAAGCCAGCATCACATTGGCCAGGACGATGCCCAGGGTGATCCGCCGGGTCGTGGCGCCGATCCGCAGGAGGACCAGGAAAGTCAGCCGTTTGGCCAGTCCGGATTGGAGGATGGCTCCGGCCAGGATGAAACCGCCCAGGAGCAGGAAGACAACCGAAGAGCCGAAAGGTTGGAGCAGATCTTTGAGGGAAGCCAGATGCAGGAGGGAGGCCAAAGGGATCACCAGGAGGGTGGTGACCGCCAGAGGCAGAGCCTCTGTCAGGAATAGGATGAAGATGAAAAGGAAAAGAGCCAGGGTCTTCTGGCCTGCGGGGGTGAGCCCGTCCAGGGGAAGGAATCCTGCTGTCAGGGCCAGCAGGAGACCGAGAGGGATGCCATAGATCCGGGGATTGAGGGAAAAGTGCTGTTTCAGGGAAAGATGCATGGGGGACTCCTTTGCTTCCAGTAAAAAAGAAAATGTCACATGAATCTATTTCTCTCTTCATGTGACATTCCCTCTTTATTTTTTTACTGGTTGATCCGGTCCACGTCCAGTTCGTTCAAGGATTTGGCGACGATGATGGTTCCGGCCACGTCCCCGGATACATTGCAGGTGGTATGGCAGATATCGATGATGGGCCATACGGCAGCCAGGATGGGGACCAGAGTCAGGGGCATGCCTACGGTCTGCAGGAGCACGGAGGACATGACGATCCCGGCTCCTTTGACTCCGGCGGCGCCTACAGAGAGCACCAGACCCAGGAAGATGAATTCGATGCAAGATCCCAGAGTGATGGGACGGCCGAACAGGTTGGAAGCAAAGACGGAGATGACTCCGATGGCGCAGGCCATGCCGTTCATGTTGCAGGTGTTGCCCAAAGGCAGGCAGAACCCATAGATGTTTTCTGGGATTCCCAGGTCTTCATCGGCAATCTTCAGCTCTAGGGGCAGGGTGGCGGCGGAAGAGGTGGTGGAAGCGGCTACGATCATGATGGGGGACATGTGTTTGAAGTATTTGAGAGGCTTGATCCCGGCCAGGAATTTGACCAAAAGGGGCTGGAAGATAAAGAGGATCACCAGGCAGGCGGCCCAGTCGGTGAGGATGAAGTTCAGCACCTGCTTCAGCATGGCTCCGCTGAGATGGGTCATCATGTCGGCCACCAGGGCGAAGATCCCGATGGGGGAGTATTTCATGACCAGGTCCGTCATCTTCAGCATTACATCGGCGGCTTTGTCCACCAGGTGGATCAAATCAGCACACTGGTCTCCCAGGAGCAGGAGGACCACACCGGTGAAGAGGGCAAAGACGATGATCTGGAGGGTATTGCCGGTGGTCAGGGCATTGAAGATGTTGTCCGGGATCCATTGGACCATGTTGCCGATGAAGTCATACTGGACGGCTTTCCCGCTCTGGCTGGTCAACAGATCGGTGACACCCTTCCCCGGCTGGGTGAAGAGGGCAAACACCAGGCCCAAGGCGGCGGCCAGGGCGGAAGTGATCAGGTAAAAGGCCACGATGCGGATCCCCACCGTATACAGATGCTTGATATCCCCCATTTTGCAGACGCCGCTGATCAGGGTGAAGAGCACCAGCGGGGCAATGAGCATTTTCAGCAAGCGCAGAAAGATATCTCCCAGGAACTTGATGCGGGGGACGACTCCTGGTGCCCAGATCCCCACTATGGCACCCAGAACGATGCAGATCAGGATCTGTTTCCATAACGCCATCGATGTGAGTTTTTTCAACATAAACCATGCCCTCCCTTCAGGCCTCCTGGACTGGAGAAATCCTGAGAATCAAAATATATTACAATTCCATTATAAACGGTTATGGATTTGATATCTAATTCATTATTCCATAAACATCTATAGACAAACGTTTATACTAGGGAGGCATAAGGGAATCCGTATAATCAGATATGGGATTATAAATTGGAAAAAGACTGAAAAATTTTTTATAATAGAAAAGAGCTGAAATCTTGACCAAAGTAAAGAAGGGAGCTAGTGGAATGGATATCTTGACAGAAAAATTCAAACGGCTGGGCATCGACAACGCACCGGGGCAGGAAAGCCGGCAGGCCCATACGGAACTGGATCTGCGGGGGGAACCGCTGCCGGGGCCGGCAGTGAATTTCTCCCACGGGGATGTGGACGCTCATGAGCCGATCCCTGGCAGCCTGGATACCTTCATCGAAGGGTACAAGAAGGGCGGCTGTGTGGCCTATACGGAATACCGGGGCGGGGATGAGATCCGCAAAGATGTGGCAGCCAAGCTGGCGGCCTTTACCGGTGCTCCCATCGACCCGGAAACGGAACTGATCCTGACACCTGGGACCCAAGGGGCCCTGTTCCTGGCCCTGGGCTGCCTGGTAGGCCGGGGAGACAAAGTGGCCATCGTGGAACCAGATTACTTCGACAACCGGAAACTGGTGGAATTCTTCGAGGGGGAACTGGTCCCGGTGAAACTGGATTACCTGAGCCAGGACAAGAATGCCGGGGTCAATCTGGCGGCCTTGGAAGAATCTTTCAAACAGGGCGTGAAACTGTTCCTGTATTCCAACCCCAACAACCCTACTGGGGTCATCTTCTCCGAGGAAGAGACTCGGGAAATCGCCCGGCTGGCAAAAAAGTACAATGTGATCCTCTTGGTGGACCAGCTGTATTCCCGGCAGATCTTCGACAATCATCCCTATACCCATCTCCGGGCCCTGCCGGAACGGCCGGATAACATGCTGACCATCATGGGGCCCTCCAAGACGGAATCTCTCAGCGGCTTCCGGCTGGGGACAGCTTTTGGCACTTCCTGGATCATCGAACGGATGGAAAAGCTCCAGGCTATCGTGACCCTGCGGGCTCCTGGATACTGCCAGTATGTCTTCAAACGCTGGTTCGAAGAACCGGAAGGCTGGCTGAAGGCTCGGATCGCTACCCATCAGGCCATCCGGGACGACCTGATCGCTCTGGTGCGCAGCCATGAAGGCTGCAGTGTCCGGAAAACGGAAGGGGGCAGCTACATCTTCCCGACCCTGCCGCCCATGGATGTGAGCATCAGCGACTTTGCCAAGATCGTACGGAAACTCACGGGGGTGACCATTACTCCGGGGACGGAATTCGGACCCCAGTTCACCCACAGCTTCCGGGTGAACTTCTCCCAGGATCCCAAGAATACCCACGATGCCATCGATCGGGTCCTGCAGATCATGGAACGGTACAGAAGCAAATAACCAGCAAGCTGGAATTTGGATAAAGGAGACGGCAGAATGGAAAACAAACCGGTATTCAGCCCTGAGCTGCAAAAAGAAATCAAAAGCAAATTCTATTATGTGGACGAAGATCCCTTTGGGAAAAAACGCCTGTTCTTCGAGAATTCCGGCGGTTCCCTGCGCCTGAAGGCCTGTGTGGAGGCCAAGGCGAAATATGAGATGATCCCGGACTGCCCTATGCGGTACCACGATGTGTCCCAAAAACTCCATGAAGTGAAGGCCAATGGGGTCCGGGACCTGATGGAAGTCATCTTCGGGGCGGCTCCCGGAGAAGGGGCTCTGGTGACGGAACTGACTCCTTCCCGGACCACCTTCAGCATCATGCGGGCCATTGTGGAGAATGTCCCGGGGAAAAATGTGGTGACCACCTCCCTGGAACATCCTTCCGCCTATGACGCCCTGAAGATCTATGCGGAAAAGAGAGGCATGGAATTCCGGGTGCCCAGGCCAATCCCAAAACCGGCGGAGTGGATGTGGATGACATCCTGTCCTTGGTGGACAAGGATACCTGCGTGCTCAGCGTGATGAGCGCTTCCAATATTTCCGGCTATGTGTTCCCTATGAAGGAAATCATCACCCGGGCCCGGGCCATCAAACCAGATCTGTATGTGGTCTCCGATGCGGTCCAGCACCAGCCCCATCAGGCGTTGTACGCCCATGATCTGGGCATCGATGCCCTGGTCATCGCCCCCTATAAGGCCTTTGGCATCCGGGGCTGCGGCTATGGCTATGTTTCCGACCGGGCGGCGGTCCTGCCCCATGACAAACTGGAAGGCAAGGACCCCAAGGAATGGGAGCTGGGGACCTATCCCCATGGGAATTTCGCAGCCATGAGTGCCATGGTGGACTATGTCTGCTGGCTGGGGCGCCATTTCACCCAGGCGGAGGACCGCCGGACCCAGTATGTAGTGGGGATGCAGAAAGCCCATGAACAGGAAACGGCCCTTTTGATCCGGATGCTGGAAGGCTCGGCAGAAGTGCCAGGGCTGCGGCATATCCCGGGAGTGGAAGTGTATTTCGACGGGCCGGTTTCTCCGGAACGGGACCTGGTGGTGGCCATGGGAATCAAAGGGATGGATTACACGGCCCTGCGGGAAGAATACGGCCGCAGAGGGGTCCTGGTCTTTGAACGGATCAACACCAGCATCTATTCCAAGCGGATCGTGGAATCCCTGGGACAGACCGGCTTGATCCGGGTTTCCCCCATCCATTGCCATGATTTTGGAGACATTGACCAGTATCTAAAAGTGACGGCTGCCATCGCTGCTGAATTTGCCAAAAAATAAAAGGAGAATGAAATGAAAAATCCAGTACCACAAGGGAAATATGTGCCTGCTGTCCGGAATGGAGATCTGATCGTGACGGCGGGGATGACGCCCCGGAAAGACGGCGTCCTGATGCTCAGCGGCAAAGTACGGGCGGATGTACCCCTGGAGACCTACAAAGAAGCGGTGGTCCAGGCGGCGGCCAATGCCTTGACGGCAGCCCGGAACCAGCTCCAGGAAGGGGAAAAGATCGCCCGGGTCATGCTGATGCATGTATACATCAATGCGGAACAGGATTTCGTAGAACATGCCAAATTGGCGGACTTTGCTTCCGAATACCTGGTAGCAGAACTGGGGGATGCAGGCATCTGCGCCCGCTGCGCCCTGGGGATGGGAACCCTGCCGAAAAAAGCACCAGTGGAGATCTCTCTCCTGGCTGCGGTAGGGAAGTGAAGGAATAAAAAATAGAGGTGCTGCATAGAACGTGCAGCACCTCTATTTTTTATTGATAATACTCCCGGATTGCCTGGAGCAGGTCTCTGGCGGCGGGGGACAGATAAACATTTTCCTTGGTCAGGAGGGTCAGGGGGAGCATCAATTCTGGGGCTTTCAGGTCGAAGAACTCCAGCCTTTCCGTGGCCGGATCCTGGAGCCCCGCTTCGATCATGAACCCGAATCCCAGCCCGTTGGCGATGAGCCGCAGCAGGGTGGCATTGTTGGTGGTGGTGAGTTTCCGGCTGAAGGACAGCTTCTGTTTCATCAGGTAATTGTTGATGAATTTTCCCACGGTCTGCTGCTGTCCCAGATTCACGAAGGATTCCTGTTCCAGGAGGTGCAGGTCCAAGGGCTCTCCCTTTTCCTGTTCCTGCAGGAATACCCTGCACAGGGGATGGTCCTTGGCCAGGATCAGCAGCACCCGTTCTTCCTTGATGGTTTCGGCGATGATCTCTTGGGGCAGCTGGGAAATCATGGCATTCATGACGGCAAAGTCGATCCGGTTGTCTTCCAGGAGTACGGGCAGCTCGCTGACCGGGAATTCCAGCAGATTGACCTTCACCGCCGGATGGTCCTTCAGGAATCCCGGCAGGATGGCGGGCATCAGCAGGGAACCCCGCCAGGTCCCGATCCCGATATTCAGCTGCTGGAGTTTTTCGTTGTTCAGTTCGGCTTTCAGTTTTTCGTCCAGGTAATGGCAGCTTTCCAGGTAATGGTAATAGATCTTCCCAGCGGAGGTCAGCTCCAGGGGGATCTTGGAACGGTCGAAGAGCTGACAGCCCAGGGATCTCTCCAGCTTGGCGATGTGCTGGCTCAGGCTGGGCTGGGTGATGAACAGCTTTTCTGCAGCCCGGGTGATGTTCCGTTCCCGGGCCACCATGAGAAAGTATTCCGGTGTGGTGTTTTTATAGATCATGTCCCTTTTCCTCACTTTGGTGCAGTCCTGAATTGGTTCATTCTATTTTTGCATAAAAAAACCGAAAAGTAAATGCAGCAGGGTTTTGCTGCATCTGCTTTTCGGTGGAAGAGAATCGAGGGAAGTAAGGGCCCCGGATCAGATGATCCCGGCAAAATACAGGATCAGGGTGAAGATACTGGTAGCCAGGCCGGACAGGGCGGTGGATCCGCCGATGGCCCGGAAACCCTGGTTGAAGTTCAGCTTGGACAGGGAACAGGTGAGCCAGAATCCGGAGCTGTTGGCATGGCTGAAGGCAATGGCCCCGGAGCACATGGCCAAGAAGGCGGCCAGTTTGGAAATCCCCAGGATGTCCAGCATGGGTTCACAGAGGGCGGCGGCCGTAGCCACACCCAGGGTATTGGAACCGGTGGCAGTACGGATCATGAAGCCGATCAGCATGGGGACGAAGATCCCAGGGATATGGGCGGCCACGATGCTTTCGGCCAGGATCTTGGCGGCACCGGCACTTTTGATGAAGGCTGCCAGGGATCCGCCTAAAGCAGTGATGAATACGGGGCCAGCGCAGTCCAGCACGGCGGAGTTGATCCATTTATCCCGGATATCCAGATTGTGGACCCAGTTCCGGGCCTGGAGGAATACGGCGGAAAAACAGCCGATGAACAAAGCGGAAAGGGGGTCCCCGATGAAAGTCATGACTTTCGCAAAGGAAGATTTGGGCATCATCACGCCGCTGACGGTCTGCAGGATGATCAGCACCACCGGCAGCAGCACCGGAGTGATGGCTCGGACAAAGCCCATGGACAGGTCTGCCGTAGTGGAATTGGCGGTATCTTCCAGGAAGGCTTCATTGAGGGGAACTTGTTTATCCTTCAGGGTATTGGCGTAAAGGACAGTGGCCAAAAGGCCGGGGATGGCAACCAGGATCCCCCAGGGGATGGCGACCCCCAGAGGCAGGCCCAGAGCAGCCGCTGCGGCTACCGGACCGGGGGTGGGAGGAACCAGGGAGCTGGTGGTGATGCTGATCTGGATGACGGACGCGAAAGCCATCATGGAAATCCCCGTTTTTTTAGCCAGGTTGGTGCACAGGGGAATCACCAGCAGGCTCACGGTATCCGGGAAGACCGGGATGCCCAGGATGCAGCAGCTGGTGCCGATGGCCCATAGGACTTTTTTCTTGCCGAAGAATTTGACCAGAGAGTCTGTCAGCTTCACGATGGCACCGGTCTTATTCAGGATGATCCCCAACAGGGATCCCAGGAAGATGACCAGGGCTACGCTTTTGCAGGTGTTTCCGAATCCAGTATTGATCATCTTGGGGATCTTTTCAATGGGAGTGCCCACCAGGAGGGCCAGCATCAGGGAAGCCAGGTACAGGGCCAGGACCGCATGGAATTTCAGTTTGCTGACCATGAACACCAAGGCGCCTACAGAAACGATTAGGACGACGAAGACATAGGTTGAAGTCATTACACAGTTCCTCCTTGCATATTATTTCCGGACTATTCTTTCTTCTCGTATCTTATCAGAAAAATCTGCTCTGTTTCCAACAGGAAACTATGTATATCACTATAACCAAATGACTATAGAAAAAACGAGATGCACGGTTTTTCAAGGGATAATGGAAAAGAATATAGGCAATGATTTATAGGAGTATACAGAAAAACGTCTTTTACAAAATCCAGGATTCCTTATATGCTGTAAAGGGTAAATGAATCATATCGCGGGGAAAGGAGTAGCAAAATGACCAAAGTGCTCTTTACAGAGAATGTGGATCCGGTGGGACCGGAGCTCCTGAAGGCAGCCGGCTGCGAAGTGGTGATGGCCGACAGAGATGATGCCCTCATCCGGAAAGAAATCCAGACAGCTGCGGCTGTGGTGACACGGATCTATGAGCTGCCGACGGAGCTGTTGGAGACGGCCGCCAATCTGAAAATCGTCAGCAAACACGGCGTCGGGTATGACAACATCCCGGTGGAATGGTGCAAGGCCCATGGCATCGCCGTGACCATCACCCCGGGAGCCAACAGCCAGTCCGTGGCGGAACACACCATCACCTTGATGCTGGCCCTGGCCAAGAACCTGATGATCGTGACCCATGCCTATAAGGAAATCGGCTTTGCTGCCAAGAATACCTTTCCAGGCATGGAGATCCTGGGGAAGACCCTGGGGATCATCGGTGTAGGACACATCGGGAGCCGGGTAGCCAAGATGGGCTTGGGCCTGGGGATGAAAGTCCTGGCTTACGACCCTTATGTATCTTCCGTTCCGGAAGGGGTGGTCCTGTGCACCGATAAGGCGGATGTGGTCCGTCAGGCCGATGTCCTGACCCTGCATCCGGTATTGAATGAAGAGACCCGGAACATCATCGGCCCAAAAGAACTGGCCATGATGAAGCCCACCGCCTATTTCATCAACTGCGGAAGAGGTCCTCTGGTGGATGAACCGGCCCTGATCGAAGCCCTGCAGAGCAAAAAGATTGCAGGAGCCGGCCTGGATGTGACCTGGAGCGAACCCTGTGAACCGGACAGCCCCCTGTTCCAGATGGAAAATGTGATCCTGACCCCCCACTATGCTCCCACCACCCGAGAAAGTGCTATGAATGTATCCAAAGCAGCGGCCCAGAATATCCTGGACGTCCTTTCCGGCAAAAAACCGGAAGGCCTGCTTTGAGCCTATAGCTGGAAAAAGAAAAAGGAGGATTTGATTTATGCGTCTGGCAACCATTAAACTGAATGGAAAAGAACAGGCAGGGATCGTCACCTCGAAAGGTGTATTCCCCATTGCCATGCTCAATGCAGCCAAGGGGACTGCCTGGAAAGAAGAGATGATGGAACTGATCCAGAGCCAGGAAGTTCCCGGTCTCACCGCCTGGTACAACAAGGGCGGCAAGGAAGAACTGGAAACCCTGCCGGGGCTGGTCCCCCAGGACAAGGTGGTCTATGGGCCTCTCTACCGGAACCCCAAACGGATCTTCGGGATCGGCCTGAACTATCGGGATCACGCCGGTGATATCGGGATGGCTCCTCCCAAGGGCTTCCCGGGCAGCTTCTTCAAACAGGCGGATACCCTGATCGGGCCGGAAGATGAAATCCATATCCCCAAAATGAAGGAAGCCCAGAAAACCACGGCAGAAGCTGAACTGGGAATCATCCTGGGGAAGGACTGCCGGGATGTAGCAGAAGAAGACTGGGAATCCGTCATCGTGGGCTATACCACCATCCTGGATATGACGGAAGAATCCATCCTGAAAGGGAATGACTATGTGGACGGGAACCCTCGGTACCTGACCATCGTCAAGAACTTCCCCACTTTCTTCTCTTTCGGTCCGGAACTGGTGACCCCGGATGAAGTGCCCGACGTGCTGAAGCTGGAGATCCAGAGTGTCCACAATGGAGAGATCCATGCCAAGAATACTGTGGACCATATGATCCATCAGCCTCCGAAGCTGATTTCCCTCCACAGCAAGATCCAGGGCTGGTTCGCCGGCGATGTACTGTCTACTGGGACGCCCCGGGCTTTCCATATCCTGGATGGAGACCAGGCGGAGTGCCGGATCTACGGACCGGACGGCTTCACCATGAGACCGTTGGTCAATCCGGTGGTTGATCTGAAACTGCATCCTGAAAAAGAATAAGGGAGGTATTACTCATTATGGATTTAGGATTAAAAGGAAAAGTTGCATTGGTATTGTCTTCTGCTTCCGGTATCGGCAAAGGGATTGCCACGGAATTTGCCAGAGAAGGGGCCAAAGTGGTCATCGCTACGGCAGAAGCCTATAAGGCAGACCTGGAAAAAGCCCAGCAGGACATCGAAAAGGAAACGGGCAACCGTCCCTATACGTATTTCTATGATGTAAAAGATCCGGACAGTATCACCAAGATGGTGACGGCGGTGGGAAATGACCTGGGCGGCCTGTATGCCCTGGTGAACCACTGCCCGGGGCCCAAGGCTGGGACGTTCGAAAACCTGACGGAAGCCGATTGGGCGGACGGCTATGAAAAATGCCTCCACAGCTATACTTTCGCCATCCGGGCAGCCCTGCCTTTCATGAAAGCTGCTGGAGAAGGCCGGATCCTGAACAGCACTTCTTCTTCCATCAAACAAGCCTTGGACAATCTGATCCTGTCCAACACCTTCCGTATGGGTGTGGTGGGCATGAGCAAGACTCTGGCCCGGGAATTGGGACAGTATGGCGTACTGGTGAACACCATGGGCCCCGGCCGGATCTATACCGCACGGATCGCCTATCTGAACGGGATCCGGGCCCAGAAGGCCGGCTTGACGGAAGAGGAATACACCAAGAGAGATTGTGCGTCCTTCCCCCAGAAACGGTATCAGACTGTTGAAGAATACGGGCGGACGGCTGTGTTCCTGTGCTCTCCGGCAAATACAGGTGTCTCTGGGCAATACCTCCTCTGCGATGGTGCTATGACCCAGGCTTATTAAAAAGTGGGAATCACTCAATAAAGTCAAAATAAAAAATGGGAGGATTGTATGGTATGATAATTTCATAGCATGCAGTTCTCCCTTTTTTCTTCCTAAAAAATGGATTTTTATTTAAAATGATACAGTTTTGGGCTTTGTATACATAATTCTTTGACAAAATCGTGAAAAAGTACTTTAACGTTCTAAAGTGGATATAATAAAACAGTAACATACTTTACTATATTACTTTTGGAGGAGGAATTGACATGAAAATTGTCGACATGAATTCTGATCTGGGAGAGAGCTTTGGCAATTACAAACTGGGAATGGATGATAAGATCCTGGAAATCGTCACGTCCGCCAACATCGCCTGCGGCTTCCATGCAGGGGATCCTTCCGTGATGCAGAAAACGGTGGCTCTGGCCGTGAAGAACGGGGTTGCGCTGGGGGCCCATCCCGGCTATCCGGATCTGGTGGGTTTCGGCCGTCGGAAGATGGATATCGCTCCTTCTGATGTATACAATATGGTGGTCTATCAGGTCGGAGCCCTGGCCGCTTTTGCCAAAGCCGCCGGCACCCGTCTCCAGCATGTGAAACCCCATGGTGCCATGTACAATATGGCTGCCAAAAATGCCAAGCTGGCGGAAGCCATTGCCCAGGCCGTCTATGATGTGGACAAGGATCTGATCCTCTATGCCCAGGGCGGGACAGAAAGCATCAAGGCAGCGGAAAAAATCGGCCTGCGCACCGCTTCGGAAGTCTTTGCTGACCGCAGCTATCAGGATGACGGGACCCTGACTCCCCGGAGCCAGCCCGGTGCTATGATCACCGATGAAGAGAAATCCATCGCCCAGGTACTGTCCATGGTCCTGGAAGGGAAAGTGACGGCCCTCAGCGGCAAGGTGATCCCGGTGAAAGCCGATTCCATCTGTCTCCATGGCGATGGCCCCAAGGCCCTGGTGTTCGCCAACAAGATCCGTTCCGTACTCCTGGAAAACGGCGTGAAAGTCGCTGCTTCCGGCACCTTCATCAAATGAACGCAAAAAACTGAATTAAAAAAAGAAGTGAATAACAGCATTCCCTTCTAGCAGATGCATTTTTACGGCAGACAAGAGATAGACAAGGAGACATTCTCATGAAGAAAGAATCTACACTCAGTGTATTGCTGGGAGCGGCCTTCCTGATGGCCACTTCCGCTATTGGACCTGGTTTCCTGACACAGACCGTTGTATTTACCTCCCAACAGGGGGCTGACTTTGGCTTCGCCATCCTGGCCATGATCATCATCGATGCCATCGCCCAGCTGAATGCCTGGCGCATCATCGCCGTGGCCCGGCGGCCGGGGCAGGACATCGCCAACATGGTCCTGCCAGGCCTGGGCTATGTGGTTTCGGCCCTGGTCTGTGCCGGGGGCCTGGCCTTCAATATCGGAAACGTAGGCGGTGCGGGGCTGGGATTGAACGTACTCTTCGGGATCAACCCCATTGCCGGGGCGCTCATCAGTTCCGCCATTGCCATCTTCATCTTTTCCAGCAAATCGGCCGGATCCCTGATGGACAAATTCGCCCAGATCGCCGGGGGCGTCATGGTGCTGCTGACCATTTATGTGGCGCTGACTTCTCATCCTCCTGTAGGGTTGGCTCTTAGCCGGACCTTCGTCCCCAGCAAGATCGACATCACTTCCATCGTGACCCTGGTGGGCGGCAGCGTGGGCGGCTACATTACCTTTTCCGGCGGGCACCGGCTGTTGGATGCCGGGATCTGTGGGAAAGAAAAGCTGCCGGAAGTGACCCGGAGCGCCCTTTCTGGAATCGGAATCACCAGCCTGATGCGGATCTTCCTGTTCCTGGCAGCTTTAGGGGTCATCTCCCAGGGACTGACCCTGAATCCGGCCAATCCGCCGGCTTCCGTCTTCCAGCTGGCTGCCGGAGATGCAGGGTATAAGATCTTCGGCATCGTCATGTGGTCGGCTGCGGTGACTTCCATCATCGGCTGTGCTTACACTTCCGTTTCCTTCCTGCGGAGCTTCAGCGAAACCCTGAACCGGAATTACCGGTACATGATCATTGCCTTCATTGTCTTCTCTGCTGCCGTCTTTTCCTTCATTGGACAGCCGGTGAAGGTCCTGATCGTGGTAGGCGCCCTGAACGGGCTGATCCTGCCTCTGGTCATGGCCTGCATGCTGCTGGCCTCTCAAAAGAAACAGATTGTGGGAGACTATCACCATCCAAAATTTTTGCTGGTTTCCGGTTGGCTGGTCTTTGCCATCATGACCTATATGGCAGCCAAGACCTTCCTGAAACTGATTGCGTAAGAGGTGTGACTACATGGATAAAGCAAACGAATATCTGGCCCACGCACAGATCCGCCCGGTAGGCGAGGCGGCCGTGATGGTCTCCTTTGGAGATATTGTGGACCCGGATCTGTTCTACTGTGCCCAGGCTCTTTCCGAGGCCCTGGAAAAAGAACCTTTTCCAGGCCTCCGGGAATTTGAATCCTCCTATACGGGAGTGACGATCTTCTATGATCCGCTGGTCCTGGCCCAGCATTCTAGCCTGCCGGAAGACGGGACTCTTTCCAAGGGATACCGGGAAGCCAAGGCCCGGCTGGAAGCCCTGCTGCAGAAAGCCAAGCTCAATAAAGAAGGGGGCCGTCCTACGGTACGGATCCCCGTCTGCTATGGGGGAGAATTCGGGCCGGATCTGGACTATGTGGCGGAATACCACCACATGACCCCGGAAGATGTGATCCGCATCCACAGCGGGGCCACCTATCTGGTCTACATGATCGGGTTCGCCCCTGGGTATCCCTACATGGGCGGACTGCCGGAAGAAATCTCCACGCCCCGGCGGAAAACGCCCCGGCTGAAGATCCCCAAAGGGACGGTGGCCTTGGCAGGGAGCCAGGCAGGGGTCTATCCCCTGGAGACCCCTGGAGGCTGGCAGCTTTTGGGCCGTACCCCCCTGGAACTGTTCCATCCGGAAGACGAGGCCCATCCCACCGTGCTCCAGGCAGGGGATAAGGTGCAGTTCTATGCCATTACCTTGGAAGAATATAAGAAAATCGCTGCAGAACAGCAGAAAGAGGGTGCCGGAAAATGAAGATCCTGGTAAAGAAAGGCGGCCCTTTGACGACTCTGCAGGATTTGGGCCGGTATGGCTATCAGAAATATGGAGTCCTGGTCAGTGGGGCCATGGATACGGTTTCCCTGCGTTTGGGGAATCTGCTGGTGGGCAATGAAGAAGGGGAAGGCGCACTGGAAATGACCATGAGCGGTCCGGCCCTGAAACTGCCCGCCGGTCTGGTCATCGCTCTGACTGGGGCGGACCTCCAGGCCAAATTGGGCGGCGCCTCAGTGCCTCGGAACCGGGCGGTCTATGTGAAGGAAGACAGCCTGCTGACCTTCGGGTTCGCCCAGGAGGGCTGCCGGGGCTACCTGGCCGTGGCCGGCGGTTTTGCTGTTCCCAAAGTGATGGGGAGCAAGAGCACCTACCTGCGGGCTAAACTGGGGGGCTTCCAGGGCCGTCCTTTGGCTGACGGAGATGAATTGGAAACGGGCAGCCTGGAGGCAGACCAGGAGACCCTGGCCCAGCGGCTGGCCAAGATGCCTGGAAAGAAATTTTCCACTTTCGGCTGGTCCATCCCAGAAAGCGAACTGTTTTCAGCAGCGCCCATCCGGGTAGCGGAAGGGCTCCAGTTCGACTGGTTCAAAGACGAAAGCGTCTGGACCTTCTTCAATACCCCCTATGCCATCACGGCCCAGGCAGATCGGATGGGCTACCGGATGGCAGGCGCAAAGCTGGAGTATAAAGAAGAGGGCCGGCAGCTGATCTCTGAACCGGTGACTTTCGGCTCCATCCAGGTGCCGGCTGACGGAAATCCCATCATCCTGATGGCGGACCGGCAGACTACCGGCGGCTATCCCAAGATCGGCCAGGTGATCCAAGCTGACCTGCCCCGGCTGGGACAGATGAAGCCGGGACAGAACGTGTACTTCCAGCTGGTCAATCTGACCCAGGCCGAAAAAGCCCTGCTCCGGCAGGAAACCTTCCTCCAGGAAGCCAAAAAGATGCTGGAAGTGAAATGAAGCAAAAGGGGCTGTTGCATGCGCAACAGCCCCTTTTTATACAATCCTCGTCAGATCCATGGCATTCACATTGTAGAAATACTCCTTGATCAGGCCGATGAAGTAATGGATGTATTTGGGGATGTAGTGGTTCTCATTATAAGACAGATACAGGTTGTGATCCACGATATTGTCTTTGTACAGGAGGGGGAACACGTTCACGTCTTCTGCCAGCTGCTCCCGTTCGGTGATCAGGGGCATGGAGGTGGTGAAGGTGGCGGCCAGTGCTTTGGAGGCAATCTGGGTGCTCATGCGCATCTGGGCCGACTGGAGATAGATCCGGGGCGGGGCCCCTGCCTCTTTGAAACAGTTGCTGATGATGGTCCCCAGGTGGTTGGGGGGCGTAATGATATAAAAGGGAAGCTTCAGGAAGTCCGCCAGGTGTGCACCCCGGCGGGCTTTTGTCTTGATCCGGGCAAGATCATTTCCATAATAGGTCCGCAGCAGCCGGTCCGCTGCCAGCAGATAGACTTGGTTGGACAGGAGGGGGACGGAAGAGTAGCCGGGCAGATCTTCCTTTTCCACGGTCAGGACCACATCCAGCTTGTCCTCCTGGAGATCGGCCAGGAGATGGTTGGTGGTATCGTCGGTGAGCTGGATGGAAACATGGGGATACCGTTTGGTGAAGGTGGGAAGGATGGCCGGCAGGGTTACGTAGTAGCGGATGAAGCTGGCACCGAATCGGATGACGCCGCTGGATTCATCCAGGATATCTGCCAAAGACCCTTTGAAATCCTGTTCGCTGGACAGGACCTTGTCAGCAAATTCCAACAAGGCCATCCCGGCAGCCGTCAGGGCCAGGTGGGGCTTGCGGTAGAATAGGGCCGTGCCGCACTGCTTTTCCAGACGGGCGATGTGGTTGCTCAGGGTCTGCTGGGACAGATAGAGCTTCTTGGCCGTCTGGGTCATGTTCATGTCTTTGGTCAGTTCTTTGAAATAGTGCAGGCTTTCAATATCCATAGTATTCTCTCCACAAAGTTTATTTGTTGATAAATTAAATATATACTGTTTTACTTTGTTTAGTCAAGGGGGTATCATACAAGTGTCAAAAGAAATGAAAGAAAAGCAAGAACTTACTGAATACATGGAAAATGGAGGAAAAGAACATGGGCTGGAAGATTTTACTGCCGCAGGAAATTATGGAAGAAGGCCGGGAACTGCTGGAAAAGAACGGCCATACCATCATCAAAGGACGGGGCTTTGAAACGGCTGATGTGCTGGCCGACTTCAAAGAATACCAGCCGGACGCCATGATTGTCCGGATCACTCCCATCACCCGGGAAGTCATTGAATCGAACCCGAACCTGAAAGTCATCGTCCGCCACGGGGCCGGATTCGATGCCCTGGATGTGAAAGCCTGCCACGACAATGGGGTACAGGCCCTGTATGCCCCGGTGGCCAACAGCACCTCCGTAGCTGAAACCGCTCTCTTGCTGATGCTGGAATGCAGCCGGAACGTCACGGTGCTCCACAAGACCTGGGTGGATGATTACTACAAAGCCAAACTGAAGGTCCGGAAGAACACCCTGAACGGCAAGACCGTGGGAATCGTAGGCTGCGGCAACATCGGCAGCCGGCTGGCCAAACGGTGCCTGGCCATGGAAATGAACGTCCTGTGCTATGACCCCTACAAACCGGCCAAAGATTTCCCCGATGGGGTGGAAGTGGTCCGGGATCTGGACCGGATCCTTACCGAAAGCGATTACGTTTCCCTCCATGCGCCCAACACTCCTGTGACCCGGAACATGATCAACAAAGAAGCCCTGGCCAAGATGAAACCCACCGCTTTCCTGATCAACACCGCCCGGGGCGCTCTGGTGGTGGAAGAAGACCTGTATGAAGCCTGCAAGAACGGTGTCATCGCCGGGGCCGGCCTGGATGCCATCCGGAAAGAACCGGTGGACCCCGCCAACCCGCTGTTGACCCTGGACAATGTGATCATCTATCCTCACATCGGCGGGAATACCACGGAAGCCGCCCACAGAGCTTCTTACTTCTCCGCCATGGGAATCGAAGAAGTATACGAAGGGAAACAACCCACCTGGCCCATCCACGACATCGATTATGAAACGGCCAAGACCTATACCGATGTGAAGAAATCGGACCGGAAACCTGCTGGGATGTTCGATTACTGAGAAATAAATATTGGATCAAAAAGAAAGACTGCATAATAAATAGGAGGCCATCGATATGTCCATTGGAAATCGTATTTTCTTGAAAAAACCGGAAGCACCGGAAGCACTGCTGAAGGCATTCAGCACCATCCCCTGTGCCAATATTTCAGATACCATGGGGCGTCTGGTAGGGATGCATCCCCGGATCAAACTCCAGAGCGCACCCAAGAACCCCATCAACGTTGGGAGAGCTCTCACCATCAAGACCCGCAGCGGGGATAACCTGATGCTGCACAAGGCCCTGAATATGGCCAAACCGGGGGATGTACTGATCGTTTCCAATGACGGAGGCGAAAGCTACCGTTCCCTGATCGGGGAAATCATGTTCACCTACCTGGCTTCCACGGGAGCTGCAGGGATCATCATCGACGGGCCCATCCGGGATATCGATGCAGTCCGGAAAATGGAAATGCCCATTTACGCCACCGGGACCAACCCGGCCGGCCCTTATAAAGAAGGCCCCGGCGAAATCAACGTGCCCATCTCCTGCGGCGGCATCAGCGTGAACCCGGGAGACATCATCGTCATGGATGAAGACGGGGTCATCGTGATCCCCCTCCAGGAAGCCGAAACGGTGCTGAAAAATGCTCGGGCTTTCCAGGAAAAGGACGAAGCCAAACTGCTGGCTGCCCAGGAAGGCAGAGCCAAGCGGGAATGGGTGGATGCCCTGATTGAAAAGAAAGAAGTAGAAATCATCGACAAAGCCTACAATGAGTAATTGCAGGAAGCAATACCCCTAACCTATAGAGTCGGACGGGAACAGGATGTACTGTTCCCGCCTCTGACCCGTTGTAAAAATCAGAATTTTTATCCATTTAATCAAATTCTTGAATTTATACTGGAATCATTCGAGGTGCCATATGACTATCCGTGCATTAATGAATATGATGACTGCCGTGAGCATGTTCATCCTCCTGGGCTTCTTCGTCCGGGAATTCGTGAAACCCCTGCAGAAACTGTTCCTACCTGCTTCCCTGGTGGGCGGCCTGGTGATGCTGGCCCTGGGACAGCAAGGAGTAGGCCTAATCACTGTCCCCAAAGTCCTGGGCAGCGTCCCGGGCGTTTTGATCGATATCGTCATGGTTTCCCTGGTCTTCGGGGTCAGCTTCAACCGGAAGATGCTCCATTCCTATCTGGATTATGTATGCCTTCCTATGCCGGCCTACGGCATGCAGATGTGCGTGGGCACCCTGCTGGGGGCGTTCCTGAGAGGGGCTTGGCCGGGCCTGCCTGTGGGCTGGGGCGTCCTGGGGGTATTCTCCTTCCACGGGGGCCACGGGACCGCGGCCGCCGCTGCTGCTTCCTTTGAAAAACTGGGCTATGAAGGCCATATGGCCATCGCCATGGTACTCTCCACCGTGGGCCTGATCGTAGCTATGACCGTCGGGATGGCCCTGGTGAACTACGGGGTCCGGAAAGGCTGGGGGACGTATGTGAAAGAACCCACCAAACAGCCGGATTACTTCTACGGCGGGGCTCTGCCTGCTGACCAGCGGAAATCCGTGGGGACCACGGTGACCACTTCCATCAGCATCAACCATCTGGCCCTGCAGTTTGCCTGGCTGATGGGTGCCCTGTTCATCGGGCAGCAGATTTTTGCCGCTTTGAACACCTTCCCGGCCTTCAAGGCCCTGCATCTGCCCAGCGTTCTCCACGGCGTGGTAGGCGGTGCCGTGATGTGGTACTTGATCGAACTGCTCCATCTGGAAAAATTCGTGGATCTGAAGACCATCAAACTGCTGTCCGGGTTCTTCCTGGAACTGGTGGTGTTCACAGCTATGGCCACCCTGAACCTGAAATTCGTTTCCACTTATGCAGCGCCTTTGGCCATCTACTGTGTAGTGCTCACCGTCCTGACCCTGCCGCTGGTGGTATTCTGCGCCCGGAAATTCGCCAAGGAAGAATGGTTCGAAAAAGCCTGCATGTGCTTCGGAGCAGCCACTGGCAATACCTCCACTGGCCTGGCCCTGGTTCGTTCCATCGATCCTAACTCAGAATCTCATGCCGGGGACAGCCATGGGATTTACGCAACCTTGATGTCCTGGAAAGATATCTTCGTGGGACTGACCCCCATCTGGCTGAGCACTGGGGTTGGCCTGACCGCTGGGGTAGGTGCTGCCATCTTCGTGGTATTCATGGCCATCGGGTTCATTTTCTTCAACACCCACAGGAAACTGGAATAAGCAAAATTCCTGTCCGTTTCTAAAAGAAAGAGAAGCTGTCCGCACCCCTCTGCAGACAGCTTCTCTCTTTTTGCAATTTCACGATAACAAAATGTATTTGTTACGTATCAAAATTTAAACTGTTTTACTTTGTATGATCTGGAATCTATCATATGACTGAATACTGGATTTATATTTATACATACAGGAGGAAAAAACAAAATGACACCAATGACATTGGCTCTGGGAATCCTGGCCATCACCATCGTCCTATTTATCTGGGAACCGTTCCCCATCGCGGTAACCGCCGTACTGGCTTCCATTTCTTACGGTTTCCTGGGAATCGTGAAAATGAATACGGTCTTTGCATCCTATGACAACAATACTAACATCCTGCTGGCCGGCATGATGATCGTAGGTTCATCCCTGTTCCATACGGGCATCACCGATGCCATCGGGAAAAAGATGGTAGCCGTGACCGGGAAGAGTGAGCGGAATATCATCCTGGCTACATTGATCGTTTCCTGTATCCTGAGTTCCGTTTGCAGCAACATCGGGGTCATGGTGGCCCTGGCACCGCTGGTGACCGCTATGTGCGTAGCGGCAGATGTAGGGCCTTCCCGGGCTCTCCTGGGGCTTCTGTTCGGGGCCCAGTTCGGAGGCTTCGTCACTCTGGTAGGGGTGGGGTCCAATGCAGCCGGGGCGGCTTCCATGGGAGAACTGGGACTGACGCCCTTCGGGTTCTTCAGCATTACCCCCTTTGGCATCGGGGTGTGCATCGTAGGGACTTTGTATTTTACCTTTATCGGAGCCAAGATGATCCCCGATACGGGCTATATCCCTGAATTTGCCAAAACAGAAAAGAAAGAACTGAACAAATCCAAAGCAGTGATTGCTTCTGTGACCATGCTGGTGGTGCTGGCAGTCATCGCTTCCGGCAGCAAGCTGATTCCCATGCATGTGGCAGCGGTGCTGGGCGCCTGCGTCATTATAGCTACCCGCTGCATGACTTTGAAAGAGGCCCTGAAAGCCATTGACTGGAACTGTTTGATCCTGGTGGGGGCCCTGAGCGTGATTTCCGCTGGGGTTAAGAACAGCGGGGCCGGCCAGGCCGTGGCCGATCTGATCATCCATATCTTGGGCGACAATCCCAGTCCCTTTATGATTTCTACAGTGATTTTCTGGGCGGCTGCTGCATTGACCCAGATTATGTCCAACATTCCCACCATCCTGGTATTCATGCCCATCGGGGTGTCCATTGCCCAGCAAATCGGGGTCAGCCCGTATCCGGTGGCTATGATCATCACCCTGGCAGGGGCAGCTTCTTATGCCACGCCTTTTGCCGCACCTCAGAACATGATGACGGTGGGCTGGACCCAGTACAAATTCTTGGATTTCCTGAAGATCGGCCTGCCCATGGTGGTGCTGACATATCTGGTAATCGTAGGTCTGATCCCCATTTTCCTGCCTTATTGATCGAGAAAGGAGAAAATAGATGTATTCCTTGAAAGGCTTCTATGACCTCCATGTCCATCCCTCTCCGGATGTAAAGAAAAGAAAATTCACGGATCCGGAACTGGCGGGCCGCCTTCTTGAAGCAGGAATGCAGGGAGTGGTGATCAAGAACCATTTTTCTGAAACAGCCTGCCGAGCTGCGCTTTTGCAGCAGCAGTTTCCTCAGCTGAAAGTCGCAGGGGGAATCGTACTGAACCGTCCCAATGGGGGCATCAATCCCTACGCAGTGGAAAACTGTATTGCCCTGGGCGGGAAATTCCTCTGGATGCCTACCCTGGACGCCCGTACCTATCAGCTGTGCAAGCATCCGGATATGAAACGGGAAGAGGCGGAAAAGTATCTGTACCTGCTGGATGAAAGAGGAAATCTCCTTCCGGCTGTCAGAGAAGTGCTGTATTTGGCTGCCCAAGCGGATATGACCGTAGCTACCGGCCATATCAGTGCAGAAGAAGGGAAAAAGGTGGCTGCAGCAGCTCGGGAAGCCGGTGTACGGAAAATCATCATCACCCATGCCGATAATCCGGCGGATTTCTATACGGATGCAGATCAGCTGGCCTGTGTAAAAATGGGCGCCGTCATCGAACACTGCTGTTTCAACGTTTTTACTGGACAGACCCCTATTGGGGAATTGGCTCGTCAGATCCGTCTGGTAGGCTGTGACAACGTGCTGCTGTCTTCTGATTTCGGGCAGCCCGGCTCCCCCTATCCGGAAGAAGGATTGAGCCAGCTGGCGGAGGCTTTGCTTGGAGAAGGATTCACTCCTTCCGATCTGGAAACCATGCTGAAAACGAATCCGGAAAAGCTAATGGGACCCAGTTGCTGAGAAAAGTGCAGATAGAGAAGGACCTTTGGAGAAAAGGGTCCTTCTTTTTTGTATATAAAAGAAGAATGAATTCTGTATTCTTCTTACTACGTAATTGACAGAAAGAAGTGAAAATGATATAAGAATAAATATAGTCTTATTAAAAAAATAAAAATAAAAATATTCAAAAAGGGCTGATGGGAAAAACAAAACTTTGCACGGAATGTAACACTTTCAAACGAAAATCTTAAAGTATATAAATATTTTCAACATATAATTGACGAATAAAAATATTCGTAATATACTACGACTACAGACAAACTTTATAAAGATTATATAGAATAATGTTCAATAATATTCGTATGATTAAAATAAAATTTTATAAAATGTTATGAATTAATGAAGAGAATCAATTTGATGAGGAGGAATAGTATGTTTAGTGCCAAAGCCAATCATGTATCGCCTGCTTTTACCACGGAGCTGAATGCCAAAATCGCCGATATGAAACGAAACGGAATCGAAGTGGTCCGGCTCAACATCGGTGAACCTGATTTCCACACGCCGGACAATATCAATGCGGCCGCCAAAGCAGCCATTGATGAGCATTTCACCAGATATACTCCGGTCAATGGGATCTTTGATTTGCAGGAAGCCATTGCCCGCAAATTCAAACGGGATAACGGCGTAGAGTATACCCCGGATGAAATCTGTGCTGCTTCCGGCGCCAAACAGGCACTGTACGAGGCCGTCCTGACCCTGGCCGGCCAGGGGGATGAAGTCATCATCCCGGTTCCCTGCTGGGTCTGCTATGTGGAAATGGTCAAACTGGCCGATGCGGTTCCAGTCCAGGTGCCTGTCCAGAAAAGCGGCCCTGAAAGGAACCATTTGGATCTGGAAGCCATCCGGAAAGCCATCACACCCCGGACCAAAGCCATCATCATCAACACCCCCAATAACCCCACTGGCGTCGTCTATACCCGGAAAGAATTGACTGAATTGGCGGAATTGGCTGCTGCCCATGATTTCTGGATCATCTCCGATGAAGTCTATGAAAAACTCCTGTATGACGGAGCAGAGCATATCTGCATGGCAGCCATTTCAGATGACGCATGGAATCGCTCCATCGTGATCAATGGATGTTCCAAGACCTATGCCATGACTGGGTGGAGACTGGGGTATGCAGCAGGACCGGCCGCCGCCATCAAGAAACTGAGAAGCCTCCAAAGCCATATTACCGGCGGGATTACTTCCATTACACAGAAAGCCGGTGTAGAAGCCTTGAATGGCCCTCAGGAGAGTGTGGAAACCATGCGCAGGGCCTTTGACGAGAGACGGATCAAGATGAGTGAGATGCTGGGAAAGATTCCCCATATCTCCTTCAGTGAACCCCAGGGCGCGTTCTATTATCTGGTGGATATTTCCTGGTATTTTGGGAAAAAAGGGAATGGGAAGATCATCCACGATGCGTTGGAATTCGCCCCATATCTCCTGGATACGAAACGAGTAGCCGTGGTGCCGGGAGATGCCTTCTTTGCTCCAGGGACCATCCGGCTGTCCTATTCCAATTCTTTGGATAATCTGGAAAAAGGCGTCAAAGGGTTGGCAGAAGCCCTGGCAGCGATGGAATAAAAAAGATTGAAAGGGAGGAAAGCAGTATGGGTGAAGGGAAAAAATATCCGGTCCAGTTTTATGGCGGATATCTAGGGGCCTGGTCTTGTTTGATCCTGGCCATTGCAGGCATTATGTATATGCTGCTGATCCGAGGCGGCGGGACAAAAAGCATCATGGTGGCACTGTTCGTCTCTCTGGTATTGGGACTTGTACTGGCCAAAGACAAAGTCGGTTATGGGGATGAGATGCTGAAAGGCCTGAAGGAATCCATGGTTACTACGATCTGTATGGCTTTCTTTATGGCCGGTCTGCTTTCAGCCCTGCTGAAAAGCTGCGGGCTGATCCAGGCACTGCTGTGGGCAGTGGGGGAGACCCATACGCCCATTTCGCTTCTTCCCCTTGTGGCATTCCTGGTTTGTGTAGTGATCTCTACGGCCTGTGGGACTTCAACGGGAACGGTAACTGCCGTATCGGCTGTGATGTGTCCCATTGGGGCAGAACTGGGCATCAACATGGGATTGATGTGCGGAGCCATCATCAGCGGGTCCATTTTTGGAGATAACCTGGCCCCTATTTCTGATACGACGATTGCATCTTCTCAGACCCAAGGGGCGAATCTTCGGGATGTGGTACGGAGCCGGCTGCCTTATTCTCTGCTGGCTGCAGGGATTTCCGCCGTCCTGTATGTATATTGCGGTCTGACCATGATTTCTGGATCTGCTGTGCAGTTTGCCAACAACGCCCAGTATGCCAAATCTCTTGTCTTCCTGGCCATTCCCGTTGTCCTGATTTATCTGATGCATAAAGGATGGGGCTTGGTTTCTTCCCTGCTCTTGGCCAATGCCATGGCTGTGGCCTTGTGCCTGGTGCTGGGAGTCATCCCTGTGGGCAAGATGTTCAGTGACAAGAGTCCGATCGTTACCGGGATGGCAAGCATGGCCAATGTAGCCATCATTTCCTTCCTGATGCTGATGATGCTGCAGATTCCCGTTATGTGCGGCGGCTTTGATGCTTTCGCCGGGTGGCTGATGCAAAAATGCAGCAAGATCCGGGATGCTGAGCTGATTGCTTATTTCGCTTCTGTCTTTGGCGTCATCGCTACCCACAGTTCCACCAACACCATCCTATTTTTCGGACCCTTTGTAAAGAAACTGATGGATGGCTATAAGGAACAGGCTGACGGCTGCCGGAGCGCCAATATCTTGGATGGGGTAGCCTGCGGGACCAACGGATTGATCCCTTATGGGAATCCCATGTTGGTCATTACCGGAGTCTGTGCAGGACTGCCCGGCGTTTCAGATACTTTTTCCTTCTTGGATATCGCCCCTTATACATACCATTGCTGGGGCCTGTTGTTGATTTTCCTTTTGAGTATCCTGACCGGAGTGGGACGGAAGAGAAGCCAGTTTTCAAAATAAGAGAAATATATGGATGATAGGGAGGCTGCTGGATTTGCCGGCGGCCTCTTTTTTGTCCTATGAAGGCGCTTATGCAGTCATCCAGGGAAAAAGTGGAGACAGATTGTTTGGAAAGATGAACTTGTCATAGAAATCGGCAGTAAAATCTTATTGCAATACAGTAACAAAGCTTACATAAATATTGTGATATATCTTTACGCATATATTTTTCATTTACTTTAAAGGGTTTTCGATTCTAAAACAAGAAGTAATACCCATAAAAGGAGAGATTCTAGAGATCTTTCCTGTTTTTCTTAGGAGGTGGGGCCAAACCAAAATAGGAGAGGGCTGCAGGTCGGAAGATTTTACAAGTTGGAAGAAAGGATGGGGTCATGATGAAAGATCAAGGAGACAGTTCATTTGCTTCTTTTGCAGAACGCCGTTTCCATTTAAAAGAAAACGGCACAGATGTAAAAACTGAATTACTGGCCGGGCTGACCACCTTTGCAACCATGTCATATGTCTTGGCAGTGGTACCCAACATGCTCAGCAAATCCGGCATCGACAAAGCCGGTGCACTGACAGCACTGATCCTGATGGTCGTAATCTGCAGCGGGGCCATGGCGATTTATACCAACCGCCCCTTCTGTCTGGCTCCCGGTATGAGTTCCGTAGCCATCATCAGCAATCTGGATTCCATCGGGATGTCCGTTGAAACAGCTTTTGGCATTATCTTCATCGAAGGAGTGATCTTTGTCATCATTTCTTTTGCCGGCATGCGGGAAATCATTGCCAAGGCCATCCCTGCCAGCGTCAAGATTGCATTGAGCGGGGGCATCGGTCTCTGGATTTCTTTGATCGGCCTGAAATCCGGCGGGATCGTCGTCGCCTCTGCCAAAAACACCTTGGTATTCGGCAACCTCCATACCGCCAAAGCCTTTATGTTTTTGATTGGATTCCTTTTGATCTTGATTTTTGAAGCCCGGAAAATCAAGGGGAGCATGCTGCTTTCCATCATCATTGTGACGCTGATCGGCATTCCCCTGCAGATCACGAAGCTTCCCACCAGCTTCTTCAATGCGCCGGGAAGCATCTTTCCTCTGATCGGCAGGCTGAATGTGATGGATGCCATGAAACCGGAATACTTTCCTTGGCTGCTGACCTTCTTCGTACCGGATTTCTTCGGGACCATGGGCATTATCCTGGGGATTGCCAACCAGGCAGGCTGGCTGGATCAGCATGGGGATATGGATGGCATCGATAAATGTTTCAAGGTGGACTCCTCATCTACTGTACTGGGCAGTTTCTTCTGCATGCCGGTCATGACCACCTATCTTGAATCGGCCAGCGGGGTCGCCGATGGGGGACGGACCGGGCTGACGGCACTGAGTACTTGTGTCCTGTTTGCCCTTATGCTCCTTTTCACCCCTCTTGCCCTGATGGTACCGGGCGTTGCCACCGGTCCTGTCCTGACCATCATCGGTTTCCAGATGCTCACCTCTATGCGGGCCATTGATTACACCGATGTGACGGAATTCCTGCCCGCTTTCATTGCTGTAGCCATGACCGTACTGACTTACAACATCGCAAACGGTATGGCTCTTTCCATCATTTCTTATCTGGTCATGAAGATTGCCGCAGGAAAGGCCAAAACGGTACCGGCAGCCATGTACGGGATCGGAGCCTGCATGCTGTTCTATATGTGGATGATCATCAAATAAACGGGTCCCTTCCCCTCTTGCAGATGGCGGGAAGCGGGTTCCCTAAAAAAGAAAAGGCTGTGAAAGATGTTTCCATGATCTTTCACAGCTTTTTTGTCATGATGTTTTTTTGGAATGGGCAGTGGGTCTTCACCCATTCACCACATACTTCACCTTTTCTCCGGCTGCCAAAAGCTTCAGATTTTCCACAATCATGGGCATGATTGCTTCACTGATATCATTGGTGGAGCCGCCTACATGGGGTGTTACGATGATGTCCGGATCCTGCAGCAGTGGATTTTCTTTGGTAATGGGGGTTTCTTCCGTGCAGTCCAGACCGGCCCCGGAAATCAGCCCTGCCTTTTTGGCTTCCACCAAGGCCTCATCTTCCACAATGCCGCTGCGGGAGGTGTTGATGATGATGGCCCCTGGCTTCACCGTTTTGATGTTTTCCTTGTTCAGCATATGGCGGGTGCTGTCCAGCAGAGGCACATGATAGGAAATCACATCAGAAGTTGCCAGGAGTTCCGGATAGTCCACATAATCCATTTCAAATTCTTTTTCCATTTCTGCAGGAAGGCGATAAGGGTCATAATATTGGACATGAGCCCCAAAAGCCTGTACCTTCCGGGCCACCTGCCGCCCGATATGGCCTCCGCCCACGATTCCCACCAGCTTATGGTTCAGGGAACGGGTCTGTGCGGTAAACAGTTCCCGGCTCCAGATACCTGCTTCCAGTTTCTGTTCATGGCAGAGCAGCTTCCTGCCCACCGCCAGCATCAGCAGGACGGCCATTTCACTGACGGCGTAGGCATTGGCCCCCGGGGTATTGCATACATCGATGCCCTGTTCCCGGGCGGTCTTGATATCCACGGCGTCATACCCCACACCCCAGCGCATGATCATCTTCAAGCGGGAAGAAAAACGCTGGATCACAGGCCGGGGCATCTTGAGGATCCGCAGGATGATGGCATCCACGTCATTTTCCCGAGCAAATTCTTCTTCCGTCACTACCGCCCGGATGTGGATATCCGTTCCAGCCACAGCCTGCTGCATTTTTTCCAGTGTCCCTGCAGGGAATGTCCCTGCCAGCAATACTTCCAGCATTTACTTTCCCTCCTTGATTTCCGCTGCCACGGACCGGATTAGTTCCTCAGAAGGATTCTTCCGGTCGATCTTTCCCACATGGACCATCAGTTGGTATAGGTTGACACCCGTTTCCTTGGCGACCTGCTTGAACAGCTTGCCCTTGGAAGAATGGAGTCCAGTGATCCCCAGCACCAGATCAAAGGGCGTCAGAGGATTGTGGTAGTCATACCGCTCCTTCATTTGCGGTTCCAGATCTTCTGCAATATAGGAAAGCAAACCGTACAGGTTCACATCCTGGAGTTCCCCGTATTTCTGCAGAAGGGCGATGCCAGCTTCCGTGGGCAAGTTTCCAGCGCTCCGGGCCATTCCCATCAGCCCGCCGTCCAGGATATCTGCCCCGGCCCGGTAGGCAGCCAGTGCGTTGGCTGCAGAAAGCGCCAGATTGTTGTGACAGTGGAAGGCAATGGGGATATGGACGGCCTTTTTCAGCAGTTCCACCGTCTTGGCCACTTCTTCCGGCAGCATGCAGCCGGCGGAATCCATCACCGTAAATTCATCCAGCCCGGCCGCTTCCAGCTTCTTGGCAGATTCTGCCAATTCTTCCGGCGTGACCAGATAGGCTTTCATGGCAGAATAGAAGGCTTTCACTCCTCTGGCTTTGATGGCACGGATCGGTTCCAGGGCCAGATCCGGTTCATCGGCATCCACACCTACCCGAAGGAAAGCCAGTCCTTTCTGGGCCCCCAGCTCCACATATTTTTCCCGATACCGCTTGGCATTCAGGAACATCCCCACTTTTCCGGTATCAACGTAGGGCTGGATCAAATCCAGGTAGGTTTCATCAGTTTCCGCTTTGGTGAACCCGGCCACTTCATAGGCCCCGATGCCGCCGGCATTTCCCATTTCGATATAGTCCACATTGGCAGCCAGCAGCGCTTTGATCATGCCATCCGTCAGATCAGCAGGAAAGCCTTTTCCCACAACATTGGCGCCATCCCGTAACGTACAATCCATGATTTTCAGCATTTTCAACATCCTTCTTTCAGCCCCGTTTTCCCTGCAGCGGGCAATTTTCCTTTTTATAAAGATATGGTATCATGGTACAAACCAATTGAAAAACAGTATTTAAATCAATTTTTCACAGTATTTTTATTGTGTTCGAAAGGAGAGATGGGGAATGAGTCTTTTGGGTTTTGCCTATTTCGTCACAGTGGCCAAAGAAGGGAATATCTCCCGGGCTGCCGAAAAATTGTATGTCAGCCAGCAGTCCCTCAGTGCCCATATCAAACGGTTGGAAGCCCAGTACGGGGTGACCTTATTTGAACGCAAACCGGTGCTGCGTCTGACCCCAGCCGGGAAGGCCATGCTGTTCTATGCCCAGCAGATCCTCCAGGCAGAAGATCAAATGACGGCTCAGTTTACCGATTTGGTCAAGGATTACCATGGGGAACTGCGTTTCGGGATTTCCCGGCAGAGAGGGGAAGCCTTCTTTACCCATATCTGGGAACGATATCACGAAAGATATCCCCATATTGAAGTTTTATTGAAGGAACAGAACAGCGAGGAACTGCTGAACCGGCTCCGCACCCACCAGTTGGACCTCTGCATCGGCGTCAATGTTCCGGAAGACCGGGATCTCCAAATCGAACCTTTGGTAGAAGAGCATCTCTGCTGTTCCCTCAGCCAGTCACTCTTGATGCATTACCGGCCGGCAACGGGACAGGAAGATTTCCAGCGATATGTACGGGAAGGGGTAGATCTGCTGGAACTGCAGGACCTGCCTTTTTTCCACCGCCCCCAGGAAAACCAGATCCGGGTTGCAGTGGACCGGCTCTACGCCAGCCACTCCCTATATCCCCACTGCATCTTAGAAACCAACAACCAGCGCCTGATGCTGTCCCTGGCCCAGTACGGGGTGGGCATCATCACCCCGATTTATCTCTATATCTGTTATGAAACCCAGTCCTTAGCTCTGGGACTGCCCCAGATCGTCAAACTGACCAACGACATCATTTCCACCAAGATCAGCATCGTCACTTTGAAGGACCATCCCTTGCCAGACTATGCGGAAGCGATGAAAGTACTGATCCGGGACGAATTCCAGCGCTATAAGACCGTCCTGGATCAGCTCTTTCCCTTTTCGCTGGTTTCCTGATGCAAAAAAAGCTGTGAAATCATTGCCGAGCAGCATACCTCGGCCTGTTTCACAGCTTTTTATATGGAAAGGCAGCCTCCCATTCCTCAGTAAAGTTTTTCTTTGACTACCAGGGCATCCAGTTGGTTCAGACGTTTTTCAACGGAAGGGATATTTGCAGAAGTCAGCGCCAGGATGATCAGTTCGATGATGCAGAAGGGAGCAATATAGGAATTGGTAAACCCCATCCCTTCCACTTTGGCCGTCAATAGGAGATCTGCATAGCGGGCAAACGGAGCTGTTTCGTAATCCGTCAGCAGAATGATCTTAGAACCATTCTGCTTTGCAATCTTGATGATTTTCTCAGACATCTCGGAATACCGGGAAAAACTGATCAAAAAGAGGCAGTCTTGTTTTCCTATATCTACCACTGTTTCCAAGGCAGAAGAATCTGCATGGGTAATGGGCTGTACATGGGGCAGCAGCAAATTCAGCTTGCTGCACAGGTACATCACGCAGCTGACCGTCCCCCGGAAGCCGGCTACATAGATATGCTGACTCTGGAGCAGGGTCCGTGTAATCTGCTGCAGCAGATCCGGCGTGATTTTCAGCAAGCTGCCCTCGATATTGTTCAGGACCCAGCCACTGACTTTTTCCATGAAATCACTCTGCTGGAGCCGTTCTTTGGTCAGCCGGTATTTGGCACTGGGGGTCTGGGCATTTTGCCGGGCTTCGTACCGTTTCGTCAGCTGTTCGTTCATTTGTTTGCGGAAATCTCCGTATTTCTCAAAACCCAGTTTCCGGATGAAACGGATGACCGAAGTATCGCTGACACCAATGGCCTGGGCCAAAGAAGAAGACGTCATCATCCCTACCGTATCGATTTGATTCAGGATATAGTTGGCAATCTGTACTTCCACTTTGGAAAGTTCCATGTTTTTGATTTTCTCTATCAGGGAATCCATTTCTGCTCTCCTCGTCACTCTTCAAATGTCCCTTTCATCAGGACTTTTCCATCCCAGACGGCCTTTTTCCCTTTGGCCAGGACGCCGGTAATCGCCAAATCATCATCGTAAACCACGAAATCAGCATCATACCCCGGGGCGATCTTTCCCTTGATTTGCTGCAGCCCCATGTTCTGGGCGGGATTGGTGGTCAGGAGACGGAGGGCGGTTTCCAGCGGGACCTGGCGCTCTTTTACCAGGATCCGGATGACTTCATGGAGGGAGTGAGGCGTAGCATAAGTGAGACCGATACACTCCATCTTTTCATTGAAACGGGGCTGGCTCCCATAGGCGTCGCTGGAAAGGGAAAGCAGCAGCAGCAGGGGATCCTTTTCCAGATACTGGCAGATTTTGTCTGCGACCTTTTCATTGGCTTCTTTTGAAGAACCGGCAGTGATGTCGATTCGGCCTCCCATCTTGGCATAAGTGAGAGCCTGGGAGAACAGATCATCATTCCGGCCTACATGGGTGGGCAGGAAAGTGGAGAGGGGCAGATCGCTATTTTCTAAGGCGTAAAAAATCGGAGCCAATCCGGCTTTTCCGCTTCCTGTATGGATAGTGACCAGACCGGCGCAGCCTGCCAGCATACCGCCCCGACGGGCCAGGGTGCCCAAGCGGATCAGTTCTTCGCCGGTGATGTTGGAGCTGCGGTGATCCGACATGGCTACCTTTACTCCGATCACTTCGTGGATGAGCATGATGTCCCGTTCCACATCCCCGGTGAGCGTGGGCCCAGGATTGGCATAGGACCCGGTCAGCATATAACAGGACAGACCTTCTTCATTCAGTGCCTGACATTTTGCCTGGAGGTTTTCCAGGCTCCGGGTGATTCCATCCGTTCCCAAAAGGCCCAAGACCGTTGTGACCCCGCACTGGAAGATTGTGCTCAAGCGGGCTTCCGGGACCCGTGTCCGCGGTCCCTGTTCCCCACCGCCTCCGGTGATATGTTCATGGCAGTCGATATAGCCAGGTGCCAGCCGGCGTCCGTCCAACTCCAGTTTTTCTACTTCAGGGATCCCATCATATTCGTCGATGGAAGGAGCGATCCGGATGATTTTTCCGCCTTCCACCAGGATATCCTGCACACCTTCTGGTTCAGGAGCATATAATCTTGCCTGTTTGATGACCAACATAGTCCCACCTCACTGTTTCTAGTCAATTTATCTTGTGCTGTTTTCAGTATACCTATCGGGGTAGAAGATTACAATAGCTGGAAAAATGACTTTTATTGAAAGCAAATCTTACAGGGTCCGTTTTTATGGCAATGGAAGGCATAATGGTATATGAATAAAATCGAATTATAAAAAGATAATAAATAAAAACGTTCAATAAATAAAATGAAAAATCATTGTAAAATTCCATAAATATAAAAAGAAAAAAGCATAAAATAAATGGAATATAAACCAACTTGGCAGGATGGTGTTAAAAAATAAACAGTCATAATGCAAGAGAAAACCCAGTAAAATAGTTGATTGACGAAAAGAATCTTTCTTGCTATGCTATTACTAAATGGGATAAGTAATATATTACATATTACATCTTTGGAAGGAGCTGAAACGAAAGATGAAAATATCGATTGTTCAGATGGATATGAAATTTGCAGATCCCAAAGCCAATTTCCTCCATGCAGAAGAGCTCATCCGCAAAGCTGCAGAAGATAAGCCGGATGTCATTGTGCTGCCTGAAACCTGGAATACGGGCTTCTTTCCTGTAGAAAATCTGGCAGGGCTGAGTGACCAGAATGGGGAAGAAACCCAATCCCGGATTGGACAATTGGCCCAAGAACTCCATACGAATATTGTCGCCGGTTCTGTATCGAATGTGAAAGACGGAAAAGTCTATAATTCTGCCTTTGTTTTCGACAGGACCGGTTTTTGTATAGGGGAATACGATAAAATCCATGTGTTTACGCCCATGCAGGAAGATGTTTACTACCAGAAAGGGGACCATCTCTGTACTTTCGAACTGGATGGGCACAAATGCGGAATCATCATCTGCTATGATATCCGATTCCCAGAATTGGCCAGAGCACTGGCTCTGAAAGATATCGAAATCCTCTTCATCTGTGCTCAATGGCCTGCTGTGCGCAGCTTCCACTGGCAGCTCTTGACTGCCGCTCGGGCAGTGGAGAATCAACTGTTCGTGGCTGCCTGCAATTCCTGTGGCACGGCTGGAAAAACGGCCTATGGAGGCCGCTCTGTCATCCTCGATCCTTGGGGAGAAGTCATAAAGCAAGGAGGAAGCCAGGAAGAAATCTTTACAGGTGAGATCGACTTCAGGAAGCTGCAGGAAATCCGTTCATCCATCAATGTGTTCCGGGACAGAAGACCGGAACTGTATAAAAAATCTTAAGGAGGCCAAAGTCTATGTCTACGGTACGTTTTCAACTGGTAAAAAATGGGGAACTGAAGGATCTGGACATCGTTTATGATGAACTGTTCGCCATCGGGTATTCCGGCCGGAATACGGCCAAGACCATGGAACATATCCAGGAATTGAAAGAGAGATTCGGGGTCCCTGCACCGAAAATGATCCCGACCATCTTCCAGATGTCCAACATGCTGCTGACCAAAGAACTGGACATCCATTTTGTGGGCCATGATACCTGTGGAGAAGTGGAATATGTCATCGTCACCCAGGGGGATAAGATCTATATCGGCTTGGGAAGCGACCATACGGACCGCAAACTGGAAGGGGAAAGCGTGCCGAAAGCAAAACAGGTCTGTCCCAAGCCGATCTGCGGGCTGGTCTGGGATTATGAAGATGTGAAAGGCCATTGGGATCAGATCTTGCTGCATTCCTATCAGGTAGTGGACGGGAAAGAAGAACTCTACCAGGATGGCGGACTGAAAGACATCCTGCCGGTGGATACCATCCTGGGGGAACTCCATAAACGGGTGGGGGCTGTAGAACGGAGCGTGATTTTCTCCGGAACGGTCCCTGTGAAAAACGGATTTGTCTTTGGGACACAATTCAGAGGGGAGATGGTGGATCCGGTTTTAAACAGAACGCTTTCATTCCAGTATTCTGTCCATGAAATTGGAGAGGAGGAACGGTGATGTTGGGGAAAAAATTGAAGATGGCGGGAGCAATCCTCCTGTCCCTAGGGCTTCTTTTGACCGCTGGCTGCAGCGGTGCCAAGAAGGGTCCCGATAAGAACGGGGTCTATAAGATTAAATTTGGGTCTACGGGCAACAATGAACATCAATATACGGTCTATGGGAAATATTTCAAACAGAAAGTGGAAGAACTGACCAATGGAAAGGTCCAGGTGGAAATCTACCCTAACAATGCCCTGGGCAATGAACGGGAGATGGCCGAATCGACCTTAATGGGAACCATCGAAATGTGCTGTGTCACGTCGGATGGTACGCTGCCATCCTGGGTACCGGAAACCCAGATCCTTTCCATCCCTTATCTGTTTGCCAATAAGAAAGAAGCGTATTACGTCCTGGATCATACCCTCCAGGATTATCTGGAACCCAAATTCGAAGCCAAAGGGGCCAAGCATCTGGCCTTTGCGGAACTGGGCTTCCGTCATTTCACCAACAACACCCGGCCCATCAAGAAAGCTTCTGATATGAAAGGGCTGAAAATCCGGGTACAGGAAGCTCCTGTCTGGTTTGCTCTGATGAATGACCTCCAGGCAACGGCTACACCAGTTCCTTTTGCTGAATTGTACACTGCACTGCAGCAGGGCATGGTGGACGGGGAAGAAAATCCCATCGCTTCTGTAGCTAGTTCCAAGTTCTATGAAGTACAGAAATATATGAGCCTGGACGGCCATACCTATGCGGCCGGCAGTGCGCTGATCAACAAACAGTTTTATGACAGCCTACCTCCAGAATACCAGAAGGCGGTGGATGAAGCTGCCATCTACGCTCGGGATGCCCAGCGGGCCGATATCAACGGGAAAGAGGCCAAGATGCTGGCAGACATGAAAGCCAAAGGCATGGAAGTCGATGAGGTGGACATCGATTCCTTCAAGGAAGCGACAAAAGATCTCTATCGGGAACCTGCCGTTGCGAAGCTGGTGAAGCCGGAACTGGTGGAACTGGTCAAAAAAGCCATTGCAGATATGCCGAAATCCTGAGGAGGGTTGTAAAATGACGGTAATCAAAAGCATCGATCGTGGCATCACCGGCCTGATCCGGCTGATTTTGGGACTGACTTCCGGCGTGATCTTTGGAGTCACTTTTCTAGCGGTAATTTTTCGGTATCTGCTGAAGTCCCCCCTTCCTTGGTCTCAGGATGTAATCCGCCTGGCCTTTACGTATATGATTTATTTTGGAGCTGCCTATTGTGTGAAGGATAACTCCCACCTGAATGTGGATGTACTGTTAAGTGCCCTGCAGCCCAAGACCCGCAAGATCTGTGAAATCCTCATCAACATCGTCCTGCTGGGTTTCTTCTGTTTCCTGGTGGCCTTTGGCTTCACCTTTGCCCAGCTGGGATCCATCCAGACTACTTCCTATCTGATGCTGCCCATGACCTACTATTACCTGGGAATCCCGTTGGCAGCAGTTTGCATGGCATTTTATGTCATTGAGAATATCCTGCAGCAGATCAAAGATCTGCAGACCTTATAGGAAGGGGGACAAAACATGCAAATCATTCTGTGTCTTTTTCTGCTGTTCTTATTGGGAGTCCCCATTTCATTTGCTTTGGGACTGGTTTCACTGGGGGCCCTTTCTTACCAGGATTTCAACCTGTTGATCGTCATCCAGCGGATGTTCGGCGGGGTCGACAGCATTGCCCTTATTGCCATTCCGTTGTTCATGCTCTCTGGAGAACTGATGTTCCGGGGCGGGATGTCCAAGCGGCTGGTGGACTTTGCCGATACCCTGCTGGGCCATTTCCCCAGCGGGCTGGCCATGGTCAGCATCCTGGCCTGCATGTTCTTTGCTGCCATTACCGGTTCTGCCATTGCGGCCACGGCAGCCATCGGCGGGATTATGATTCCCCTGATGAAGGAAAAGGGATATGATTATACTTTCAGTGCACCGCTGCTGGCCTGCGGCGGCTCCATCGGGCCCATCATCCCTCCGTCCATCCCCCTGCTGGTCTATGGGACCCTGGCCAACGTGAGTGTAGGGGCCCTGTTCATCGGCGGAATCATTCCCGGTATCCTGATGGGCATCGGCCTGATGATTTACTGTTACATCATTGGAAAGAAGAGACATTATGTAGGACGGGAGAAGGCCGCTTCTTTCCATGAAATCCTTTCCACCGGGAAAGATACGGTCTTGGCGCTTTTCATGCCGATCATCATCATTGGCGGGATCATGAGCGGGATTTTTACACCTACGGAATCCGGGGCGGTAGCTGTATTCTATTCCCTGGTGGTCAGCGTATTCATCTACCATGAAATGGATTGGAAGACTTTTTGGGAAGCGTTGGTCAACAGTGCCAAGAGCAGCGGACAAGTCCTGGTCGTAGTCGCCTGTGCTTCTCTGTTCACCTGGGTGATTACGGTGAACCAGGTGCCGCAAAGTGTTACGGCGTTCCTGCAGCAAGCCATCCATAACAAATATATGCTGCTCTTGGTCATCAATATCATCCTGCTGATTGCCGGGACCTTCATCGATACCACCAGCGCCATCGTCATTTTTGCTCCGCTGTTCATTCCTCTGGTGAAGGCCATGGGAATCGATCTCATCCATTTTGGGATGATCATTGCGGTGAACCTGACCATCGGGATGTGCACACCGCCTCTGGGTGTCTGTCTGTTCGTTTCCGGATCCATTGCGAAGATTTCTCTGAAGGAACAGATGCATGACCTTGTACCCATGCTGGGGGTCCTGCTGGTGGTTCTATTGCTGGTCACCTATGTGCCGGAACTGACACTGTTCCTGCCTCGTATTTTTGGATAATTCCATTCAGCTTATAAAAAAACCTGTGGGGCTGTTGCTAAGGCAATGGTCCCACTCTGTGTATTGAAGTCTTATTACGATTTTTTTGTTTGAAATAGGGAATGAGTTTGGTATACAATGAAAAACAGAAGATGATGTGAGAATTCAGAAGTAGAGAGGACATCAAATTGCGACTGTTGAACCATGGACCGCTACAGACGGTTACCTTAAAGGATCAAGCATATCAGTTGATCAAAGATGCAATTTTATATAGAAGGCTGCAGATCAATACGGTTTATTCCCAGGAAACTTTGTGCAATGAACTCCATATCAGCCGCACCCCGGTCCGGGAAGCTCTGATTGAACTGCAGAATGAAGGCTATGTCCGCTTTGTGCGGGGACGGGGCTTCCAGGTGTTGGAACTGACCCGGCAGGAAGCTCTTGACATTGTAGAGATGCGCCGGGAAATCGAAATGTTTGGGGCCGAACTGGCTGCCGAACGGATTACAGATGACCAGCTCCAGGAATTGGAAAAAGTGCACCAGGAAATGCTGGATGAAGAAAAACATCATGATTCCCGGGAAATGTACAGGCTGGACTATGCCTTCCATCAGCTGATTTTTCAGGCAACGGGGAACAGTTGGCTGATCCAGATGAATGTAAAACTGCGGGAGAACTTTTTGCGCATAGAGACACAGGGGGCTTTTAAGACGCCCCAAGTGGCTAAGCAGGTTTTCCATGAACATGGCAGGATCTTGGCTGCGCTGCAGAAAAGAAGTCCTGTTCTGGCACGCAGCGCCATGAAACGGCATATGAACCAGACTTATAAACGGACGCTGGAAAATGTCTTGGGAACGGAAAAAAGGGAGTAAGAACATAAAAAATAAAAGAGGCTGTCCAAGTTACCGACAAGCGATGATCGATAACTTGGACAGCCTTATTTTATTATTCCTGGAATCAGTTGGGTTAGCTATAGCCTTCTTTACCTCCCCCTCAGCCGTTCCGTAATGAAATCTGCCAGGAACCGGGCGGCTGGCTCGATGGCTGCGGGGTCTGCTTTGAAATGGCTGTTGTGGAGGGGGGCACCCAGGCCGGTGCCCACTTTTACATAGAGGGCCAGGGGCTTGGTCCGAGGCTGGAGCTCCGGGTCGGACACCTGGTAGCGTTTGGCGTATTCTTTATAATGGGAGAAATCATCTCCGGTCATGGCCATTTCCAAGGCTTTGACCTGGAAACCTTCTTTCCGGGCCAATTCAGCAGCAGGCTGGACCATTTCCTCATCATTGAGGACGGCAGGGGCTCCGTCGTGCCAGTAGATATCGGCACTGACTTGATGGGCTTCTGCATAAGAATCGACCAGCCGGTAAAGGGCTTTTTTCAGGGTTTCCCGGTCTTTCGGATATTCACAGCGGATGGTGCCTTCCAGCATGGCGGTATCTGGGATGACGTTCCAGGCTTCGCCGGCTTCTACATGGGTGATGCTCAGCACATAGTTGTGGACCGGGCTGACTTTCTGTCCGGCAAAGAGCATCAGTTCCCGGCCCAGCCCGAAAAGGACGGGGATGGGGTTGTTCCCTAGGTGAGGGGCGGCGGCATGGGTCCCTGCTCCGGTCAAGGTGATCCGGAAGGTATCCGTGGATGCCATGACGCAGCCGGCGGTGATGCCCAGGGTCCCTACGGGCAGCAAGGGTTCCGAATGGAGCCCGACAAATTCTGTGCAGCCTTTGGTCACTCCCTGGTCCAGCAGTTCTACCGCTCCGCCTGCCACTTCTTCTGCGGGCTGGAAAGCCAGGAAAACGGTCCCGTGGAGCTGCTCTCTCCGTTCTGTCAGGAGCCGGGCGGCTGTGAGGACTGTGGTCATGTGGATATCATGGCCGCAGGCGTGCATCTTTCCCGGGTTCAGGGAAGGATAGCTCACCTCTGCCTTTTCTGCCACCGGCAGGGCATCGATATCGGAACGGAGCAGCAGGGTCTTTCCTGGATGGCTGCCTTTGATCAGGGCAAAAGTCCCCGTGGGAAGGGTTCCCAGAGGCTGGGGTTCCAGTCCCATTCCTTTCAGGGTTTCCTTGATTTTTTGGGTGGTGGCAAATTCCGTATGCCCTACTTCCGGATGCTGGTGGAACCAGGTGAACAACGGCAGGAACGCTTCATTTTCCGTACTCATGACAAGGCCTCTTTTCCTTTACAGATTCTGTCCGTGGGTGATCCGGCGCAGGAACTGTTTCGTCCGTTCTTCCCGGGCGTGGCAGAACAGCTCTTCCGGGGTTCCCTGTTCCACAATGGAACCGTGTTCCATGAAGATCACTTTATTGGCTACATCATGGGCAAAACTCATTTCATGGGTGACTACCACCATAGTGGTCCCTTCCCGGGCCAGCTGTTTCATCACAGCCAGTACTTCGTCGATCAGTTCCGGGTCCAGGGCGGAAGTGGGTTCATCGAAGAAGATCACTTCTGGATTGGCGGCGATGGCCCGGGCAATCCCCACCCGCTGCTGCTGTCCGCCAGAAAGCTGCTTGGGGTAATAGTCGTAGCGGCCGGAAAGTCCTACTTTATCCAGGGTCTCCCGGCCGATCTTTTCTGCCTTGTCCTTAGCCATGCCCCGGGCGATGATCAGCCCTTCTGTGACGTTCTCCAGGGCCGTCTTATTCCGGAACAGATTGTAATTTTGGAAGACGAAGCCGGTATGGAAGCGGACCTCCCGGATTTCCTCTTTGGTCACCTTATGGAGGTCCAGGGTCTTGTCGTTGAACTGCATGGTTCCCTGGTCGGCGGATTCCAGGAAATTGATGCACCGGAGCAGGGTGGTCTTTCCGCTGCCGGAAGGACCGATGATGCAGACCACGTCCCCTTTGTCTACTTCCAGACTGACCCCTTTCAGCACCTGGTTGTCCCCGAATGCTTTATGGATATGATCGATTTTCAGCATGATATGATTTCCTCCGTTTACTGCATATGTTCCAGTTTCCGTTCGCCGATGTCCTGGATCTTGGACAATACTGTGCAGAACAGCAGGTAGATCACCCCTACTTCACAGTACAGGGCAAAAGGTTCGTAGGTGCGGGCAGCGATCCGCTGGGCGGACATGAACATTTCCAGCACCGTCACATTGGCCGCCAGGGATGTATCTTTGGTCAGGCCGATGAAGGAATTGAAAAGAGGAGGAAAAGCCGTCTTAAAAGCTTGAGGGATGATGATCCGCCGCATGGTCTGAGAAAAGGTCATCCCCACACAGTAGCCGGCTTCCAGCTGTCCCTGGGGAACGGAAAGGATTGCCGCCCGGAGGGTTTCCGAGGTATAAGCGCCTACGCTGAGGGTAAAGGCGATGATGGCGGAAGGGATGGCATCGATCTTGATGTTGAGGCTGGGAAGCCCGTAAAAAATGATGTACAGCTGGACCAGAAGCGGCGTACCCCGGATGATCCAGACGTAAAAGCGGGCAATCTGCCGTAAAATAGGGACCCTGGCAATTTGTACCAGGGCGGTAAAAAGTGCCAGGATCAGTCCCAGTCCGAAAGAGACCAGGGTCAATGGAATTGTGACCGTCAGACCGGGAATCAGCAGTCCCGGTATGGATTGGATCAATAGTTCAGCAAGAGAATCTGATATCATAGCGTATCATCCTGTTTCGTCTCGATTATTTGTCCACGGTAACGTCTTTGCCAAAATATTTCATAGAAATCTTGGTCAAGGTGCCGTCTTTCCGCAGTTCATCCAGGGCCTGGTCGATGGCTTTCATCAGGTCTTCATTGCCCTTTTTCACCGGGATCCCGCAGGTCACGGCTTTTTCTACTTTGTCCACCGTCTTCAGCGGCGTATCCGGTTTCTGTTTCATATAGTCAGCCAGCACCACATCCGTATTGACGGTCCCTACTGCCCGGCCGGCCAGCACCAGATCCACGGACTGAGGGAACCCATCCACGCCAACCAGGGTGCCACCATACTGTTCCGCTTTCTTACCCAGGTTGCTGCCCAGGACCTGGGCTACCTTTTGGCCCTTCAGGTCTTTAAAGGATTTCAGGGTATCATTGTCTTTCCGGGTGATCAGGACTTCGTGGATGTAGATATAGGGCTTGCTGAAGTCGAATTTCTTTTTCCGTTCTTCCGTAATGGCCATCTGGTTGGTCACCGTATCGAAGCGGCCGGCATCCAGCCCTGCTACCACGGAATCCCATTTCGTTTCTACGAAGACCGGTTTGACTCCCAGCTTCTTGGCTACGGCTTCCCCGATTTCGATGTCGAAGCCGGTCAGCTTCCCATCTTTGTCATGGTAGGTGAAAGGCGCATAGGTCCCTTCCGTAGCGATTTTGATTTCTCCGGCTGCCTTGATGCGGGCCAGGGCCCCCTGCTTGGTTTCTTTGGTGGCGCTGTTGCTGCTGCCGCATCCGCTGATGAGACCCGCTGCCAGGATGACGGATAACGCAGTGACGATGGATTTCTTGAGATTCATGATGTGCTCCCCCTGTCTGGTTTGTGATACAGCAAAGTATACAAAAACGGTGTGAAATATTTTTAAATTTATTATACAAACTATGACGAACAAGTCAACGGTGTATTCATTTTTCTTTCACAAATCGTAAATAAAAGCACAAAAATGGATCAAATGAAACAACTTCATTTCCCCTTCATCAGCCGCCATAGGGTCGTCCGGCTGATGCCCAGCCGCCGGGCCGCCTTTGTCTGGTTGTTGTTTTCTTCCTGGAGGACTTTCCCCACCACCTGCTGAATGATCTGATGGAGGGGCTGGTCCAGGTCCAGCTGGGACCGGGGAAACTGGAGTGCAGAGCGCTGTTCTTCTTGGAGGGCCAGGCGGATGGTCCGAGCGGTGATCCAGGGAGCGTCCGTGGAAAGCACTGCTTTCTGCAGCACCCGCTGGAGCTGCTTCAAATTCTGGGGCCAGTCATACTGGCACAAAAGGGTGATGGCTTCCGGTTCCATCCCCACGATATGGGTATCCTTCATATGGTTGTGGGATTGGATGTACAGCAGGGCATAATTCAGGATCTGATCCCCTTTGTTCCGCAGGGTGGGAAGCAGGACCGTGTGGAGCTGGAACCGTTCTTGCAGCTGCTGACAGCGGGATTCCAAACTTTCCTGTTTTTCACTTCCTTCAAAGGAAAAATACAGTTTGGCCGTACTTTCGTAGGCGGCGATGGTGAGTTCGTCCAGCAGATATTGGAAGCGCCCGTCATCCAGCTGGGCCAGGTTCCGGAAATAGAGGGAGGCATGGGGCAGGAACAAGGGGGAATGAGAATCGGTGCAAAGCCTCCTCATATCCGCTTCCTTCAAGAGCAGGGGATTGATGCAGTACAAGGGAGCTTCTGCATGGGAGCTTTTTTCATACAGGGCATGGACCAGGCTGTCGCTGTCCGTACCGGCTTCTCCGATCAGGCAGCAGTTGAAACCGCTGGAAACCAGCTGAAGAGTCCGTTTCCAAGACCCGGGCGAAAGGAGTTGCAAAATATTGGGCAGTCCCTGGAGAAGGGTGTGGAGAGCAGAAGGTTCGAAAAGGGAAAGGTAAGGAGTGCCCTGTTTTCCGGGAACCAGGGGGGACATGCGTTTTATACTGAAGAAATAGTAAGGGACTTGGCGGACCAGGAACCGGTTCCCCTGGATTTCCAACAAGGTGCCCTGCCATTGTTTCTGGGTGATCAGCTGCTGTTCCTTCTCCAGAGCAGGGATCTGATGGGCACAGAAGGACTGGAGGGCCTGTTCCCCAGGAGAATCCTCCCCATACAGGAGCTTTCCCCGCCGGTCAAAGTAAAAAATGGTCTCCTGCTGGCTCCGGCAGTACTGATGGAACAAGCTGGTGTCAGTCCGGAAGGGTTCCACATAAGAGCAGACATTGAGGATGTGTTCATAAGCTTCCCGTACACTGGCGGCGCTGGACGTCAAAAGGATGCTCTGGAGCCCCAGCCTTTCCGCCTGGATCACAGAGACCGCATCCCCGATGATCAGGGTATAGCCCTGCTCCTTCAGCTGCAGCACCTTTTCTTTGGCATTGTGCCATTCATTGATGATGAAGATGTTGTAAGGGAAGTGTAGCAGGTCGCACAGGACACGGGCGGCGTTGGCGATGTTCTCATAGGTCAGGATGGCGATCTTCCCCTGGTAATGTTCTACCAGTTTGATGATGTTCAGGAGATCGAAATAGGAAATGGGGATCTTGAAGACGGGCAGGGTGGTGTGTTTCTCGATCTCCATTTTGGTCCCGCCCCGGGAAAGGACGGCATCGAACTGGCTCAGGTCATATTTCTGGAGCTTCTTCAGCCCTTCATAGATGGGGCCCACTTCCACGGTCACATCCAATTGGGGATATTCTTTGGCTGTCTGGAGCAGGACCTCTTTCAGGCTTTTGTAAGGGGCCACTGCTAAAATCTTGAATTTTCGATGCATGGCATTCTCCTCCTGTTTCATATTTTAACGATTTATAAAAAAAATTACAATTCAGGAAGAATATAGAAAAACGTTTCAAATATGGACAATTATCAGAAAAAAACAGTATTGTTTGCCAGGCGGATATTGGATACAATGTCACCATCTTAAGGGCGGCATGGAAAATGCCGGAGGAGGGTAAAAAGATGAATGCGGTCATTCATGTAAACAGCAAGGACAATCTGGTAACTTGTCTGCGTCCCATCAAAAAGGGCGAAAAAATCGAGTTTGAAGGGAAAACCTATATTGCTTCCAGTGATATCCCCAAGTTCCACAAGATGGCAGTAGCTGATATCCCCAAAGGGGGCTACTGCTACAAATATGGACAGATCATCGGGGAAGCCCTGGAAGACCTGCATCCCGGCGATTATGTCCATGTGCACAATCTAGCGAGCACCCGCGGCCGTGGGGATCTGAAGGCGTAAGGCATACAGGAGGGATGAACATGAAAATTTTAGGATACAGACGGGAAAATGGAACTTTCGGCGTACGGAACCATCTGCTGATTCTGCCCACCTCCGTGTGCGCTACGGATACCGCAGAAAAGATTGCAGCCCAGGTGCCGGGGGCCATTGCGGTGCCCAACCAGCACGGCTGCTGCCAGATCGGTTCTGACCAGGAACAGACAGAACGGACCCTGGAAGGCTTCGGGAAAAATGCCAATGTAGGGGCTGTCCTGGTAGTCGGCCTGGGCTGCGACGGGATCCAGGCCAATGAACTGGCCAAACGGATCGCCGTGACCGGGAAACCGGTGGAAGCCATCACCATCCAGGGCTGCGGCGGTACTCTGAAAGCCATTGCCAGAGGCGGGGAAATCGCCTGTGCCATGGCCGCCAAACTGTCCACGGAAGTCCGGACAGAAGGGGATATCAGCGAAATCATCCTGGGCATGGAATGCGGCGGGTCCGACCCTACCAGCGGCCTGGCTTCCAACCCCACCATCGGGTACGTGTCGGATAAACTGGTTTCCCTGGGCGGGAGCAGCATCCTCAGCGAGACCACCGAAGTCATCGGGGCCGAACATATCCTGGCCGAACGGTTCGGGGATCCGGTCCAGCGGGAAAAATTCCTGACCATGGTCCACAATGTGGAAGAACGGGCCCTGAAACTGGGCGAAGACCTGCGTACCGGCCAGCCCACACCGGGGAACAAAGCCGGCGGGCTGTCCACCATCGAAGAAAAATCCCTGGGCTGCATGTACAAAGCAGGGAACACGGCTCCCTTCCAGGGCGCCCTGGAATATTCCGAACTGCTGCCTCTGGATAAAAAAGGACTGTACTTCATGGATACACCCGGCCAGGATATCGATTCCATCACCGGCATGGTAGCCGGCGGAGCCACTGCCATTGTCTTCTCTACGGGCCGTGGGACGCCTACCGGCAGCCCCATTGCGCCTGTGATCAAGATCACCGGGAATACGGATACCTTCAACAACATGCCGGACAACATCGACGTGAACGCCGGGAAAATCATTACCGAAGGGGCTACCATCCAAGACTTGGGCGAAGAGACCTTCCAGCTGCTGGTAGAAGTCTGCAACGGAAAATTCACCAAAGCAGAAGCTCTGGGACATCGGGAATTCGGGATTTACAAAGTCTCCGGCACATTCTGATCTGAAACGAACTTGGCTTTTAGGAGGCAATCATGAAAATTTTGCAGACAGTTAAAAAATGTCCTGGCGGCCTGATGATCGTGCCCCTGCTGCTGGGGGCCCTGGTCAATACCCTGGCTCCGCAGTTCTGGGTCATCTTCAAGGGAACCTTTACCACCCATCTCTGGAAGACCGGAGCTATGCCCCTTTTGGCCGCTTTCCTGTTTTGCAATGGGACGACCATTGATGTGAAACAGGCCGGGATGACCTTGACCAAGGGGGTCCTGCTCACGGCGGTGAAAGTCCTAGTAGGGATGCTGCTGGGGATCGCCGTCAGCTATACCTTCGGGGAAGCGGGAATCTTCGGCCTGGCACCCATTGCCATCATTGCCGCCATTGCCAACTCCAACGGAGGGCTGTATGCAGCACTGGCCGGGGAATATGGGGATGCCACGGACGTAGGGGCGGTTTCCGTCCTGTCCATCAACGATGGCCCCTTCTTCACCCTATTGGCACTGGGAGCTGCTGGCTACGGCGTTCCCATTGAAGTACTGATAGGCTGCATCATCCCCATCATCGTAGGCTGTATCTTGGGCAATCTGGATCCAGAAATCAAGAAGTTCTGCGAACCGGGGACCACCCTGCTGATTCCCTTCTTCGCCTTTCCGCTGGGGGCCGGGCTGACCCTGACTTCCATTGTCAATGCGGGTCCTTCCGGGATCCTCCTGGGGGTCGCTTCCACAGTGACCACGGGTTTTGCCGGCTATCTGCTGTACAAAGTGATGAAGTACAAACATCCGGAAGTGGGAGCTTCTATCGGTACCACAGCCGGGAATGCGGCCAGTACGCCGGCGGCTGTGGCTGCAGCAGGGGTCATTTCCAAGGCCGTGAGCGATGTGGCTACGGTACAGATCTCTGCGGCCATCATCACCACCGCGATCCTGTGTCCCCTTCTGGTCACCTTCCTGCACAAGAAAGAAATGCAGGCCCATCCGGAAGATTACAAGTAAGACCGAAGCAAGGGGCTGTTGCCTGTGCAGCAGCCCCTTTTCTGTTTGCGTATTGAAAGGAAAAACTTTAAAATAGGAAGAAGAGAACGATATAGAAAGAGGAGATGACCATGGAGTTATTGATCTTGGCAGATGATCTCACCGGTGCCCTGGATACCGGCATCCAGTTCGTGGCAGCCGGGGCCAGCACCCGGGTGGTGCTGGATCCCCATTATGATTTGGGACAGGTGGATCCGGACGTCCAGGTCCTGGTGGTGGATACGGAATCCCGGCATATTGCCCAGGAAGACGCAGCAGACTTGATCCGGCATATTGTCCGGCAGGCGGTGGAGCTTTCGGTTTCCTGTATCTACAAAAAGACTGATTCGGCACTTCGGGGCAATGTGGGGGCAGAATTGGGGGCAGCCCTGGAGGCCAGTGGAGCAGATCAACTGCATTTCATCCCAGCTTATCCCAAAACAAAGAGGACTACAAAGAATGGAATCCATTATATTGATGGAATTCCAGTGGGAAAAAGTGTTTTCAGAAATGACCCTTTCAACCCAGTCCTGTGCTCCCGTGTGGCTGATGTCCTTTCAGAAGGCAGCGGACTTCCCATGGTATCTGTGAAAAAGGAAGAACAGGTGGGAGACTTTCCAGGGATCCAGATCTATGATGCGGAAACCGACGCGGACATCCTGAAACGGAGCCGGGAACTCCAGGTCAAGGGGAAATTGTTCCTGCTGGCCGGCTGTGCCGGCTTTGCTTCGGTGCTCTCGGAACTGATGGACCTCCGCAGCAAACCGGCAGAGACCCTGGAGCTGCCTGGAGCCTTCCTGATGGCCTGTGGCAGCGTGAACCCCATTACCCGGGAACAGGTCAAAGAAGCCGTGGAAAGCGGCCGTTTCCGGTACTTCCCCATTCCCCCGGAAGAAAGTCTGATGCCCCATTGGTTCACGGCGGAAGAAAAAGGACAAGCCCAGGTACGAGCGTGGGCGGACTATTTGGCACGGGGCGAAAAGTGCATCCTGGATACCAATGATATCCCCGGCCGTATCACGGCTTATGCATATGCCCAGCAGCAGGGATGGAACCTAGAGGATGTCCGGCACCAGATCCCTGTCGCTATGGGAGAAGCCTTGCGGGCCCTTCTGGAAAAGGGCGTGGAGGCGACCCTGATGGTGACTGGGGGCGACGTCCTGATGGGATTCATGCGGGAAATGGAGATCTGTGAAATCGAGCCGGTCCAGGAACTATTCACCGGGACCGTCCTGTCCTATGTGCGGATCAACGGGAAAAAGCAGCCCCTGATTTCCAAATCCGGCGGGTTCGGCTCTCCGGATCTGCTGCTCCAACTGCTGGAAAAACTTAGCTGATAGAAAAGAGGAAACCAAATGGAAAACAAACCGATCGTAGCCATTACCATGGGAGATCCCTTTGGCAATGGTCCTGAAATCACCGTCAAGGCACTCCATGACCCGAAACTGTATGAAGCCTGCCGGCCTCTGGTGGTGGGCGATGCTTCCTGTATGGAATATGCCCTGGAGGTGGCCCGGAAGGTATCCGGGATCGATCTCAAACTGCATCCGATCCAGGAAGTCAGAGAAGCACTGTTCCAGTACGGGACCATCGATTTGATCGACCTGGGCCTGGTGGAACCGGAACAGATCCCCCATAACGAAAAAGACGGGAAACCGGCCCCCTTTGGCGTCGGTGCCTGTGCTCTGGGTGGGGAAGCTGCTTTCCAGTACGTGATCAAAGTCATCGATCTGGCCATGAAGAAACAGGTGGATGCCACCGTGACCAATGCCCTGAGCAAAGAAGCCATCAATATGGCCGGGCACCATTATTCCGGCCACACGGAAATCTATGCGGAATACACCCATACGGAACACTATACCATGATGCTGGCCCACGAAAATCTCCGGGTGGTCCATGTTTCCACCCATGTGTCCCTCCGGGAAGCCATTGAACGGGTGAAGAAGCCCCGGGTCCTGGAAGTCATCCGGATTGCCAACGCCGGCTGCAAGGCCCTGGGCATCAAGAAACCCAAAATCGCCGTGGCAGGGCTGAATCCCCACTGCGGAGAAGGCGGACTCTTCGGACGGGAAGAAATCGAAGAGATCCAGCCGGCCATCGATGAAGCCATGGCAGAAGGCATCTGCATCCCCGATGGGAAACCCACTCCGCCGGATACGGTCTTTTCCAAGGCATTGGGCGGCTGGTACGACATCGTGGTCTGCATGTACCATGACCAGGGCCATATCCCCCTGAAAGTCAAAGGGTTCGTGTACAACCATGAACTGGGTCATTGGGATGCAGTGGCCGGGGTAAACATCACCCTGGGCCTACCCATCATCCGGGCCAGCGTGGACCACGGCACCGGCTTCGGCCATGCCGGCAATGGCGGGGCCAATGAACTGAGCCTGAAGAACGCCATTTCCTATGCCATCCAGCTGGCGAAGAATCGGGAATGAGAAGCTGCAGAAAAGTTTTTTATTGAAAGAATAAGGGATAAGAAAATATTATAAGATAAAGGGCTGCTGCAGATGCGGAAGCTCTTTTCTTATACTTATAGCATAAGAGAGAATCTTTTTTATAAAGATAGGAATAAGATAAATACACTATATTTTGAATACAAAGTACAAAAATCAAGAATAAAGTATAAAAAAATTAACATAAAATGGACAGAATAATTACTGATTCACAATATTGTAAATAAAACTTGTAAATAGATTATAAACGTGCTTATAATGGACCTAAACTTGCAACTCAGCAGAGGGGAGAGGACAAACTTATGAAAGTGAAGAAGTCCATTTTAGGCATGTTGTCATTGTTCACTATCAGTACGGTCTTGCTTACAGGTTGCGGAGGGAAAACATCAAAAAGTGCAGCAGAGAAAAACAGCAAAATTGTCATTGCCCAGAGTTCAGATCCTTTGTTCCTGAATCCCCATGGGAATGATGAAGGGCCGACAAACTCGGTCAATTCAAACATTTATGATGCCTTGGTGGCTCAGAAAGCAGATTTGAGTGTTGTACCGGCATTGGCAGAATCCTGGGAGCAGAAGGATGACACCACTTGGATCTTTCATCTGCGCAAAGGGGTGAAATTTCATAATGGAGATCCCTTTACGGCAGATGATGTGATTTATTCTTTTCAACATTGTGCAGCCAGCAAAGTAGTGGCCAATATGACCGCTTTTGTAGATCATATCAATAAGATCGATGATAATACCATTGAACTGAAGACAAAGAAACCATTTGCACCATTGCTGAAATACTTGACGAAAATTATGATCATCGATAAGAAATATGTGGAAGCTGTAGGGGATGAGGAAATGAACCTGAAACCCATCGGTACCGGCCCCTACAAGGTGGTGGAATGGATCAAGGAAGATCATATCACCATGAAAGCCAACGAAGAGTACTGGAAAGGGAAACCGGATATCCAGAATGTGGTGTTCCGGCCCATCAGCAATGAGGCCACTCGTACTGCAGCCCTTTTGAGCGGGGATGTCCAGCTGATTACCAATGTGCCGGTCCATGATGCGGATCAGATCAAAAAGAACAATAAGATGCAATACATCAGTATTCCCGGGTTGCGGCTGATTTACCTGACGGTGGATGTGACCCGGGACAAAACACCGACCATTGAAGGGAAGAACCCTTTTAAAGATCCCAAAGTCAAGGAAGCGGTCCAGATGGCCATTGATAAGGAGGCCATTGTGAAGAACATCATGAATGGGCATGCCTATGTGGCTGATCAGGGCAATATTAAACAAATTGCCGGATATGTGGATGGAATCAAGGCACCCAAATACAATCCGGAAAAGGCAAAGAAACTGCTGAAAGAAGCTGGTTATCCGAATGGGTTCTCTGTGACATTGGATGCCCCCAACAATCGGTATCCAAACGACTTTAAAGTGGCAGAAGCTGTTGCCAGCCAATTGGCCAAAGTAGGGATCCAGGTAAAATTGAACCTGATGCCCAAATCTATGTTCTTCAACTATATCCGTCCCGGAGATAAAACATCTCTATGCCTGTGTGGGTGGTCTTCTCCAGAAGGGGACGCAGGGAACTGGTATGCCAGCATGTTCTATAGCCGGAATAAAAGAAAGGGGTATGGGGGATCCAACCGTGGCCATTACAGCAATCCTGCGTTCGATCAGGCACTTGATGAAGCAGATGGCACAGCCGATATGGCCAAGCGGACTGCCTTTCTCCAGGATGGCACGAAGATTTTGGCTCAAGATATGCCCTTCATTCCCTTGTACTTCCAGGAGGATGCTTATGGAGCAGCCAGCAACATCGACTTTACGCCACGCTTGGATTCTCATATTTATGTATATGATATCCATTTTAAGAAATAATCGTTGGGATAAGACGCAAAGAACAAAGACTCTTTAAAAGATAGAAATCAGGTCTTTCAGATCCTGAGGATCTAGGGAGACACTGATTCAACCGTTAGCGGATACATGCTATCACGTTTGATCAGTGTCTCCTTTTCCATTGGGGAAGGAAGGGATGAGGAGAATGGTTCAATACATTTTCAGACGAATCGGGCAGATGTTCATCGTGCTCTTCGCTGTTTCCATCATTGTATTCTGTGTCACCAATCTGACAGGGGATCCGGTCCTGCTGCTTTGCCCGCCCAATGCCACAGAAGAGCAGATCGAGATGACCCGGGAACAATTCGGACTCAATCTGCCCATCTGGCAGCAGTATGTCCGGTTCTTGTGGAATGCACTGCATGGCAATATGGGCACGTCCTTTGTGTTCAATCGGCCTGTATTCCAACTGATTTTGGAACGGATGCCGGCTACCCTGGAACTTACGGTGATTGCCATGTGTTTTGCCGGGCTTATCGCCATTCCCATGGGGGTATTTGCCGGGGCAAAACCCCAAAGTATTATCAGCAAATGTATCATGTCTTTTTCGCTGGTGGGGATTTCCATGCCTTCATTTTGGTTGGGGATCATGCTGATTTTGACCTTTGCTGTGACGCTGGGGATCCTGCCTTCTTCCGGACGGGGAGATGTGATGGAAGTCCTTGGCCTGCGGATCAGTTTTTTAACAGAATATGGCTTTGAACATATCATCATGCCAGCCCTGACCCTTTCCATGGGACAAATTGCCATGCTGATCCGGCTGACCAGAGCCGGGGTCATGGAAGTCATGCACCAAGATTACATCAAATTTGCTCGGGCCAAAGGGGTTCCGGAACACCGGGTGCTGTTCCATCATGCCCTGAAGAACGCCCTGATTCCTGTTGTCACTGTATTCGGCCTGGAATTTGGCGAACTGATCGCCTTTGCCACCATTACGGAAACCATCTTTGCCTGGCCTGGAATGGGCAAGCTGCTGATCGATTCCATCAATATGTCGGATCGGCCGGTGATCGTAGCATATCTGCTGATGGTCGCTTTTATGTTCGTCATTTTGAATTTTATCGTGGATGTCCTCTATCATGTCATTGATCCGCGGATTGAAATGAGGTGAACACAATGAAAAAATATTGGATCCGGCTGCTTCATTCAGAAGTGTATCATGATTTCAGAGGAAACCATCTGGCTATGGCCGGGGCTGTTGTTTTGGCATTTTTTCTTCTGGTGGCTCTGATTGGACCGTTCTTTACGCCCCAGAATCCCTATGACCTGAAACAATTGAGTCTGGTCAATGCTTTCCAGAAACCAGGTCTCTTCGGCGGAAATCCCCAATTTCTCCTGGGAACAGATCAGCAGGGACGGGATCTCCTTAGCGGCATCGTTTACGGCATCCGGATTTCTGTGATGGTCGGCGTAACTGCCATGCTGTTTTCCCTGTGCATTGGTACGACACTGGGAATCATTGCCGGTTATAAGGGAGGCTGGGTGGATTCTTTGATCATGCGGATCGCCGATATCCAGCTGTCCTTTCCAGGGATGCTGATTGCCCTTTTCATCATGGCGGTCTTTGGCCGGGGTATCGGCAAGGTCATCCTGGCACTGGCCATGGTGGGCTGGGTCTTGTATGCCCGGACTGTGCGGGGCGCCACTCTGGAAGAGCGGTCCAAAGAATATGTGGAAGCGGCTCGGGTATTGGGATATCCCAATATCGTCATCATGTTCAAACACATCCTGCCCAATGTCCTGACGCCTTTGATCGTGATTGCGACTATCCAAGTGGGCAATTTTATCCTCACAGAGGCGACTTTGAGTTTTCTGGGGGTAGGGGTCCCTCCCACGCAGCCTTCTCTGGGAATGCTTCTGGCTTCTGGATACCAGGTGCTATTCAGCGGACTCTGGTGGGTTTCCGTATTCCCCGGACTGACGCTGGTGCTGATGATCATCAGTACGAACCTGCTGGGCGATTTCCTGCGGGATGAACTGAACTCGAATTTGAGATAAGGCGGCGGTGACCATGACAGATACTGATTATGTGTTGGATGTACAGGACCTGAAAACATATTTCTATACGTTTCGCGGTGTAGTGAAAGCCGTCGATGGAGTCAGCTTCAAACTGAAACGGGGCGGCATCCTGGGTGTAGTGGGAGAATCCGGCTGCGGGAAATCCGTTACGGGGTTTTCCCTGATGAAGATGGTGGATCCTCCGGGAAAATTCGTCGGAGGGAAAATCCTCTTCAACGGGGAAAACATCCTGGAGAAAAATGAAAAGGAAATGGAGAAGATCCGCGGAAATCAGATTTCCATGATTTTCCAGGATCCTATGACTTCCCTGAATCCGGTGTATACCATTGGGGAGCAGCTGCTGGAATCACTGGAACTGCATCAGAAAGATTTAAACAAACAGGAACGCTGGGAGAAGGCGGTTTCGCTTTTAAAACTGGTAGGGATCTCCTCTCCGGAAGAACGGATGAAAGAATATCCCCATCAGTTCAGCGGAGGGATGCGGCAGCGGGTGATCATCGCCATTGCGCTGGCCACAAATCCCGCACTGATCATTGCGGATGAACCGACCACTGCCCTGGATGTAACGGTACAGTCCCAGATTGTCTGGGAACTGAAGGAACTGGTCCATCGGGAACACAGTTCCCTTATCATGATTACCCATGATATTGCCCTGATTTCTCAGATTGCAGAGAACATCATTGTCATGTACTGCGGCAAAGTCATCGAAAGCGGGACTATGGAGGATATCATTTTCCATGCCAAGCATCCTTATACTCAGGGCCTGCTCCATTCCATTCCGACCATGACGGATTCGGAGAACCGGCTTGAACCCATCAAAGGAATCGTCCCCAGCATGTTCGACCTGCCCAAAGGCTGCAAATTTGCTCCCCGCTGTGAGCACTGCAAAGGCATCTGCCTAGAGAAAGAGCCGGAGAAGGTTTCTTTGGACGGGCATCATACGGTATGCTGCCATTTATATACAGAAGGGAGATCCTGATATGCCAGAACCTTTAATTGCAGTCGACCATCTGACCAAACGGTTCCCTGTGAAGAAGGGCCTGTTCTCTTCAGGACCGTTCAGCCATGCACAGAAATATGTCCATGCAGTGAATGATGTGAGCTTTACTGTTCAAAAAGGAGAAGTCTTCAGCCTGGTGGGAGAATCTGGCTGCGGGAAATCCAGTACGGCCCGGACACTGATCCGTTTGTATGAACCGGATGAAGGGAAAATCCTTTTTGACGGCACCGATATCAGCCATCTGGACGACCAGGCTCTGCAGCCTTTCCGGCGTCGGATCCAGATGATCTTCCAGAATCCCTATTCGTCCCTGAATCCGCGACAGACGGTGAAGGAAATCATTTCTGAGGCATTGCTGTTCCATAAAATCGCCGCAACGAAAAAGGAGGCGGAAGATAAAACCTATTACCTGCTGCAGCGGGTGGGTCTCCGGCCTGAACAGGCCGACCGGTATCCCCATCAGTTCAGTGGGGGACAGCGGCAGCGGATCAGCATTGCCCGCGCCCTGGCTGTAAATCCGGACTTCATCATTGCGGATGAACCGGTTTCCGCCCTGGATGTTTCGATTCAGGCCCAGATTTTGAATCTACTCCTGGAAATTCGAGAAGAATTTCAACTTTCTTATCTTTTTATTGCCCACAATCTGGCAGTCGTCAAATACATCAGTGACCGGATCGGTGTGATGTATCTGGGGACCATTGTAGAAATTGCCGATGAAAAGGCTATTTTCGCCAATCCCCTGCATCCCTATACCAAAGCGCTGTTTGCTTCGGTCCCTGTATTGGGGGAACCCCTGCAGGATCCGGCTATCAATGGGGATACTCCGTCCACCCCAATCGATTTGCCAAAAGGTTGCGTCTTCTACAAACGGTGTCCATTTGCCAAGGATATCTGCAAAGCGGAAAAACCACAGATGAAGGAATATGAAAAAGGACATTTTGCTGCCTGTCATCTGCTAGCTGGAGGAGGAGAAGCGTAATGGATCAAAAAGAGAAAATCGCTGACTGGGTACAGGATCATAAGGACGAGCTGCTGCAGCTAAGCCATGAAATCCATGACCATCCGGAGCTGGGTTTCCAGGAAGTACAGGCCGCCCGCTGGCAGACAGAGCTGCTGAAAAAATACGGATTCTCCGTAGAAATACCCTTTGCCGGGATGGATACGGCCTATAAGGCGGTCTTTCCTGGAAAAGAAAAAGGTCCGGTGATTGCCATCCTGGCAGAATATGATGCCCTGCCTGGGGTGGGGCACGGCTGCGGCCACAATATCATCGCTACAGCGGCGGTGGGGGCCGGCCTGGCTCTGACCCAGTTGATGCCGGAACTGGCAGGGACCTTGGTGGTCCTGGGAACGCCGGCGGAAGAAGGAGGCGGGGGGAAGATCCTTATGGTGGAACGCCATGTGTTTGACCACATCGATTATGCCATGATGATCCATCCTTCGACCAAAAATCTGATTTGCCGGGGAGGATTGGCTTCTACTTCTTTCAAGGCGGAATATTTCGGAAAAGCGGCCCATTCTTCGGATCCCAGTACAGGGGTGAATGCCCTGCAAGGAATCATCAATCTGTTCAATGCGGTGGATGTGTCTCGGCAGACATGGAAATCGGATGCTCGGATCAGCGGTATCATTACATCGGGCGGAAAAGCTTCTAATGTCATTCCGGACTATGCAGCTTGTGAATTTACCGTTCGAGCACAGACCATCAGTTATCTGCTGAAGATGGTCGAAGATTTGAAGCGATTGGCCAAGGTGTCTGCTGAGATGATCGGAGCTGAGGTAAAAATCGGAATGGACCATGCTCCTTACGCGGAACGATATCCCAACCATGTCATGGGAGAAACTTTCAAAAAGAATATGGCCCGGCTGGGCGTCGAAATGCAGTATCCGGATCCCAAAGTACCAGTGGGTTCTTCGGATATTGGCAACGTTTCCATGGTGGTGCCGGCCATCCATGAATATCTGTCCATTGCTGATTCCTCAGTGAATTCCCATACGGTTGAATTCCGGGATGCGGCAGGATCTGCCAGAGGGGATCAGGCTGCCCTTCTGGGAGCCCAGGGGCTGGCCATGACGGCACTGGATATTTTTATGGATCCTGCTTTGCGTCAAGAAATCCAGAAAGAATTTGCAGCTTCAGTACCTCATCAGGAAACTGCAGGGTGATTTAGGTCTGCTTCAAAAGAGTGTAAAAAATGGATTTTCATTTTTTGCGCTCTCTTTTGTTTTGGGGAATGTTCTATAGGGTGTAATGTTTTAAAGAAAATCTGGAAAATTTCAAAGGAGGGGTTGGGATGTTTCAGGGATATGATTTCAGCCAGGGTACAGAACGGATGCATCATGTTTCCGCTTCCCTGATTCGTGCTTATTCGAATCGGGCGGCAGAGCTGCAGGCAGAAGGAAAACAGGTGATCCGCTTCAGTGCAGGAGAACCGAATTTCAATACGCCATCCGATATCAAGGAAGCAGCAATCCGTGCCATCACCAACAACTACACCCATTATCCGTCTAATAAGGGATATGGGCCTCTGGAAGATGAAATCAGCCGGTATACAGAAGAATTTTCCGGCGTCCATTACGATCCGGATACGGAAATCCTGGTGACCAGCAGTGCGGCAGAGGCCTTGAATAACGCTATGCTGACCTTTGTAGGACCAGGGGACGAAGTCATTGTACCCATGCCAGCTTTTGTGACGTATAAGGCTTTGACCGGCTTATGTGGGGCAACCTTAGTACCCCTTTATCTGGAGGAAAAGAGCGGGTTCCAGCTGGATCCGGACGCTTTAGAAAAAGTCATCACCCCTCGGACGAAAATGCTGGTGCTGAACAATCCCTGCAATCCCACCGGGGCGGTCCTGTCTTACGAAACACTGGCCAAGGTTTGTCAGTTGGCTCAGAAATACAATTTCTTGATCCTATCCGATGAAATCTACAGCCGTATGGTCTACGGCAATTCCAAATTCTATTCTGTAGCTTCGTTTCCGGGTATGAAAGAACGAGCTATTATTGTCAATGGCTTTTCCAAGACTTTTGCCATGACTGGTTGGAGGATGGGATACCTCTGTCTACAGGCTGATTTGCTCCCCGTGCTGCTGCGGTGCCACCAATATTCCACCACCTGTTCTCCTGCTTTTATCCAGGTAGCGCTGGCAGAAGCCATGGATTCTCCTTTGACCCGTCTCCAGGTACAGATGATGCTGGACCAGCTGGCCAAGCGGCGGAACCTGGTCATGCAGGAATTGGATGGGATTCCAGGCCTATCCTATATCCCCCCTCAAGGCGCCTTTTACATTATGGTCGATGTCCGGGGATTGGGAATGACGGGAAGCGCCTTCAGTCAAAAATTGCTGGAAGAAAAGTACGTGGCCACTGTACCGGCTGTTGGTCTGGATGAGCCATCAGACAGTTATGTCCGATTTTCATATGCAGCTTCTGACGAGGATCTTCGGGAAGGATTCCGGCGCATCCGAGAAATGGCTCAGGAAATCCGAAACGGTAAATGAATCTGTTTTGGAAAATAGGAAGCAAAGAAAGTTACGGGCTGTTTGGGAAAGAAGATGATCGTGATGAAAGCCGTGATTTCCAATTGGATTCCCGAGGACGCCATCCAATACCTGAAAGAAGCGCATTTTGAAGTCTTTGTCGCGGATTCCAATGAACCGCTGACGTATCTGTCTGAATTAAAAACGGCGGATGCGTATATCAATCGCCTGGGTCTTTGTGACGCCTCCATTATTGAGCAGTGTAAGAAGCTGAAAGTCATTGGCCGGACCGGTGTAGGGTTCGATAACATAGATATTGCCTGCGCCACGCGGCACCGTATCCCGGTTGTGGTGACGCCGGGGACCAACAGCCGGGCCGTAGCAGAGCATACTTTGGCCCTGTTGCTTGCCTGTGCCAAAAGACTGAAGGATATGGATCAGGGGGTACGGCAGGGAAACTGGCCAATCCGGGATGCAGAACCGCCGACAGAATTGGAAGGAAAGACAGTGGGCATCATCGGGACCGGCGCCATTGGGAAAATCGTGGCCCAGCTCTGTCGTGCCCTGGGGATGGAATGCCTCGGATACAGCCATTCCCACAACCGGGCAAAAGTAGAGCAGGCAGGCTGTGTTTTTGCGGAAAGCCTGCCGGAACTTCTGAAAAAAAGTGATTTTGTGACGATTCACGTACCTCTCTTAGCAACGACTCAACATATGATTTCCTTACCGGAATTGCAGATGATGAAACCAACCGCATTCCTGATCAATACCAGCCGGGGAGAAGTGGTCAATGAAGCGGATTTGGCCAAAGCCCTGCAGGAAGGAATCATTGCCGGAGCTGGCGTGGACGTTTTCAGCCAGGAACCAGTGCCTCCGGAGCAGCCTCTGCTCCAGGCACCCCATCTAATCATGACACCCCACTGTGCCGCTCTTACGCCAGAATCTATGGGAGCTAGCTGTTTGGCCTGTGCCAAAGGCTGTGTGGCTGTATGCCGGGGCGAAAAATGGCCTCAGGTAGTCAATCCTGAGGTCTATGGGAAATAGAATAGAGGGGCTGATGCGATGTGCAACAGCCCCTTCTTTTTTATTTTTTGAAGTGGATATCATACACATAGATATAAGCATCCAGACGAGGCTTAAAATCCAGGTCTTTGGAGACTCCGTAGGTATCTTCCTGGAAATAGAGAGGGATGAACGGGGTGTCTTTTGCCAGGATCTTGGTGCATTCCTGCAAATATTTTGTGCGGGTCGCCATGTCAGAAGTGCTGTCCGCATTGTCCAGTGCCGCATCAAAAGCCGGGTTGGTATAATGGCCCCGGTTGGAACCGCCATGGCCCTTCTTCTTATCCCGGGTATAGAACATGGTGTTGTACCAATCGCCGCAGTCTCCCAAAGAACTGGCCCACCCAGTCAGGTTAAAGGAGGTCTTGTCCCCAGGACGGATATAATTGAAGAACAAAGATTTGGGCATCAGGTTCAGCTTCACCTGGATTCCTACTTTGGCCAGCTGGCTGGCTACCGCCTCCGCTACTTTGTAATCGTTGGGATACCGGTTGTTGGGGGCATCCAGGGTGACCGCAAAGCCATTGGGATAGCCCGCTTCTGCCAGCAGTTGTTTGGCTTTTTCCGGATTGTATTTCGGAGTGGTGAGACCATCCACATAGCCCACGGTTTCTTTTACGTTCCCTTGCTGCGCCACATAGGCATGGCCGTTCATGATATTCTTTACGATGGCGTCCTTGTCGATGGCCATCTGGACTGCTTCCTTGACTTTGGGATTCGTGAAGGGGTTCTTTCCTTCGATGGTGGGGGTCTTATCCCGGTTCACATCTACCGTCAGGTAGATCAGCCGCAGACCGGGCTTGCCAATGAAGTCCAGTCGGCTGTTCTGCTTAATCTGGTCCGCATCGTGGACCGGGACATTGGTGATCAGCTGGACATCTCCGCTCAAGAGAGCTGCCGTCCGAGTAGCTTCATTGCTGATGGGACGGAAGATGACATTTTGGATGTCCGGCGTTCCTTTCCAATAACTTTCGTTGGCTTTCATGGTGATGTGGTCTTCTTTTACCCATTCCACTACCTTGTAGGGGCCGGTACCGATGGGTTTCAGGTTCATTTCCTCTTCCCCTACTGCTTCCACATATTTTTTGTCGATGATCATGACTTTGGAGAGGAATTTAAACAGAGGCGCAAAAGGTGTTTTTGTCTTCAATTCGATGGTATTGTCATCGATCTTTTTGATGGTGTCCACGAATTGGACCATGCCGGCGCAAACTTTGCTATCGGCACAATGCTGGAAAGAAAATACCACATCGTCTGCTGTAAAAGGATCTCCATTGTGGAATTTCACTCCTTTGCGCAGATGGAAGATCCATGTCTTTTCATCTTTCTGTTCCCAGGATTCAGCCAAGGCCGGCTCGATGCTCAGATCTCCTTTCCGGAATACCAGGGCATCATAGATATTGGAATTGACACAGTTAGTAGGTCCTTCATCGTTTCCGTGAGGATTCAGGAACAAAGGATCCGAACCTTGGGCAATGACAATCTTACTTTCTTTTTTTGCTGGACTTGTTGCTGCTTTGCCACCACATCCGGTAAGCAGAAAAGTGCTTGCCATGAACAGTGACAGCATGGTGAGGAACGCGTTACGTTTTTTCATAATGGTCACCTTTCTTTTCATGGTTTTGATAAAGCTTATGCTTATTATAAGCATATTTAGCTATTTATTTCAATAAATATTCGATATATATTGAACAAATTTAAATTATATATTACAAATGTTAATTTATTTATATTTTTCTTTTGCTATCTCTCGAAAATAGATATTTAGAAAAGAAATAAAAGAATATATCTGTGTAAAAAATAAAAGAAGCCAGTAAAGAGATATTGTGGATCTCTTTACTGGCTTTTTATATCCTTTTCCATTCCTTCTTCCAGAATGGATTGTCCGTATGTACACATGGTGTTCGCTTCCTTTTTCATTTCCACATCCCAGAGCAGCCAAGCCAGGATAGGCTTGTTGGTCAGCAGCCGGCAACAGGCGTTTTCGAACCGTTCAATCATGGAATACATGAAATAACTGGTGAGTTCCTGGGCAATGATGGTTTCTTTCTGCAACTCGTTACTTTCTTTTGCTGTATTTTTGTAAGGGTCTTAGATTCAGCATAGCATAGTTTTCTGTAAATGTAATAGTTTAGGTAAAAAAGTGACAGTTTGGGATTATGAATGGGAGATAGAAATCCCAGGAAATTGAAAAGACATAAAAACGGTTCTGGCGGGTCTTAAAATGTCAGATTGCTGGTGTCGGGGATGATTTAACCCGACTCTAACAATGAATGCAGATAGATTTTTTTATATAGTTAACGGATATATTATAATTAAATTGTTTTTAATAAAGATTTTGCTATTTGACAAAAAATAGGGATATAAGGATTTTTGTTTGACAATTTGTATATTGCACGAATATCAGTTATATGTTGAATGTCTCCTAGTGAAAAATAGATTAATGGTGAAGTTATGGTTAGTCCGCTGACTGCAGAATTACAAATAAAGGAAATTCCCTTATTGGCACAAACCAGAGAGAGCGCGGTTGGGAGGCTGGGAACCTCGATAATTTTTGAAGGAGTAATAGCAAAATGTTTGCAGACTTTTTCAGCTGCAGTACGCATGTTTTGATGAGGTTCCAAAAGAATCATAGTGCTGTGTCTAAATAAATCCCAATTAATTGGGAGTGGCTTTAATGGGGAAGTTTTTGCCCCAGGATATATTTTTTGCATTAGGGGAGAATAACTTGCTACTAGCAAAATAGGATCAGCACATAAAACCTCAGTTTTATAGTGGGAGTCAGAATAACTGCGATTGGTCAAGAAAATATCGGCTTTGGCATCTTTTAAGGATTTAATACCTTCCATCCTTTCAACTTCATTAATTTGTAAATCAATCATAGGATATGCATTAGCAAAATGTGGAATGATTTTTGGCAGTAAATAAATCGCTAAACGTGGCAGGGAATCAATCCTCAATGATTGACAGGAAAGAGCATGTGTAGTAATCAGCTTTTCTTGTAATTCTTGATCTAATTCTTGGAACTTTTGGATATACTGTAATAATATTTCTCCTGCAGGAGTAATTGTTAGAGGAATGGTACTTCGATTAAAAAGTTTAACCCCCAGAGTTGCTTCTAAGTTGCTAATATAGCGGCTTAAGGCCGGTTGGGAAATATAAATGGAAGTGGCAGCTTTAGAAAAACTGTGTTCTTTGGCGATAGCTTTGATTATACGGCAACCACGCTGATCTAACATTTTTTCGTTACCTCCTTTTTATCAGTATAGCATTTTGCTTGTCTCTAACAATGTATACAAAAAACTTATAACGTAAATGATATAACTAGTTGTCAAAACTAGTATTCGAAATAATTTGAAAAAAAACGGTATCATAAAATTAACAAGAAAAAAGTTTCGGAATTTTATTAGAAGGGAGAATAATTAACAAACTTGTAAGAAAGAGGTAATCTTGTATATTTCAAATAAAATTATATTTAATTTTGCAAGATTACTAAGGAAGGGAGCGAAAAAGATGCATAAACATAGTTCAAAATTTCTACTGATTTTATTGTCTATGGCGGTACTTATTTTTAATGGCTGTGCCCAATCCTTGAATTCTTCAAAGATAAACACAAATGAAGAAACAAATAAACCAGATAAGGTTCTCAAATTTACAGATCAGAATTCTGAAGATTCTCCGACTGGTATTTGGGAACACAAATTTGCTGAATTAGTAAAAAAATACACGAAGGGGCATATACAAGTAAAATTATATTTTAATAATACGTTATGTGGGTATGATATGCAACCTTTACAAGCTGGAATTGTTGATTTTATTCAATATGTTCCTTCTTCTGCAAGTGATCTCGATCCCAGATTGGGAGCATTTGATGCACCATACATTTATAGAAATCCGGATCATCGCTTGGCTACTTTTGATCCCTTTACTTCTAAACCCTTACAAGAAATCAATGAGTCTCTGAAAGATGATCATGTTATGTTATTATCAAGCTTTTGTTCTGGATATAGACAAATTACATGTAATTTTCCAATTCACGACTTAAAAGAAATCAAGGGGGCAAAAATTAGAGTCGTTTCTGCAGATGTATATCAAGTATTATTTGATTCTTTTGGTGCTGCGGCAACTCCTATGGCATTTTCTGAAGTTTCAACGGCATTGGTAACTCATGTGATTGATGGTCAAGAAAATCCCTATTCAGTTATTGCAGTAAATGCTTTTTATGAAATTCAAAAATATTTAATGGAAACCAATCATTTACCAACGAACCATGGACTCTGGATGAATCGTAATACATTTGATTCATTAACTCCTGAACAACAAAAAGCTGTAATGCAAGCCGCTTATGATGCATCTGCCTACATGGATAAATTTATTTTAGCCAAAAATGAAGAATATAAACGTCAGTGTAAAGATCATGGTATGGTTATTATAACTCAAGAAAACGGATTGAGATTAGAGGAATTTGAAAATGCTGCTAATGCAGTATATGATCACTTCAAAAATCAATGGGGAGATATGCCAGATTTGATTCGTTCTGTAAAGCCAGAGAAAAGTGTCGCTGACTTTCAGTTGGATGTTTGATAAGGGGGAATACCCATGCTAATGAATCTTTGGCAGAAAAGTAAAAGTTTCATTAATACGTTATGTGGAATAGGATGTCTCATTATTGTTTTAGCCATTTCTTTTCAAATTTTTTGCCGCACTTTTTTGGGATTTTCAACAAGCTGGAGTGAAGAAGTTGCAGAAATTTGTTTTGTTGGGATGATTTTTCTATATCTAGCTCAATGCGAGGAAGAAGAGGCTCATTTACGATTGGATATTTTATTCCAAATCTGGCCAGGGTTAAAATTTTATATGGATGTCATTGGAAAAATCGCTGCCATTATTTATTGCTGTTTTGTATTGTACAGTGAGTATCTTCTTATTCCACCAACAAATAAGCTGACAACGGCAGCTTGTCACCTTCCTATCCGTTATGTTCATTATTTAATTGTTGTAGGATCTTTATTTTGGATTATTCAATTGATCATTAATATAATCAATACGATTCAAAAACATCGAAAGGAGGAGCAATTATGAATATAATCCTTCTGCTACTAGGTTTTGTCGTTCTTTTATTAGTTGGAGCACCAATCGTTGTTGCTATGGGCCTTCCTGCGATTGTCTACTATATTATGACGGATACATCATTGGCTCTTGTCGCATATTCATTTTATCAATCGACAATGTCATTTGCCCTTCTGGCGGTTCCTTGTTTTATCCTCATGGGAAGTTTGGTTACAGAATTGGGAGAGACACAAAGAGCTTTTGATTTTGCTAGAGCTTTAGCGAATGGAAAAAGAGGATATTCTTCTAGGATTGCTGTTGTTTTAAGCTTGATATTTGCAGGAATGTCTGGAGCGGCAATTGCGGGTGTTGCGGGCTTGGGAAAGATTTTTGTGGATTCTATGGAAGACGAGGGATATCAGAGAGATTATGGGGCCGCATTGACTATTGCAGCTTCAACCGTTGGCCCCATTTTTCCTCCGAGTATTCCTTTGGTGATTTATGCAACATTAGCACAAATTTCTAGTGTAAAGTCTTTACTAGGTGGTGTTCTTCCAGGAATTCTAATGTCAGCCTGCCTTTTTATCTATGTAATGATTGTTGATAAGAAAAAACTGATAAATCCACCTTCTGAAAAGAGTCAGGAAAAAAGCAACTATACATTAAAACAATTATTTATAAGAGCACTCCCGATTACGATAGCTCCAGTGTTAGTTCTTATCACGATGTTAACTGGCGTATTTAGCCCTGGAGAAACCGGAGCAATGGCCGTGTTATATTTACTTTTTGTTGGGTTGATTCACAAATCTTTGACATGGAAAAAACTTTGGAAATGTGTAAAAGATACTTGTCGTTCAGTTGGTTCTATTATGGTGATCGTAACAGCTGGCGGTATCTTTACAAAAGCATTGATGTTAGAAGACCTGCCGGATGTAATTATTTCGTTATTGGGCCCAGTTGCAAAAATTCCTTTGGCCGTAATCTTTATTGTTAATATCATTTTGCTAATTATGGGAATGTTTATGGAGAGCAATTGCGCATTGATTTTGACAGCCCCTATTGTATTACAGATTACCAAATCATTTGGCATGGATCCCGTTTACATTGGTGTGATGATGGTTATGAATCTCATGATTGGACTTAGCACACCGCCGTTTGGTTTATGCATCTATGCGGTGGCTAGAGTTGCGGATGTTCCTCCTGATAAAGTAATTAAATCCGTGGTACCCATGTATATTCCTTTAGGCGTTGCTTTAATATTAGTTGCATTGATTCCGGCATTGAGTACTTTTGTTCCTAATGTGGTTATGTCCCTTTTTAAGGTATGACATATATTTAAAATACATATTTAGAGGAGGTCTTGTTGTATGAATCAGGAAGAATTATTTAAAATCGCACTGACGACCGATCCAGCTCAAATTGGTCATCATGTCCAAGGTGGGTATATGACAGGTATTTATCCCATAAGCGATGACTTGAAGGTTATTGGACCAGCCTTTACAATTCGGCTTCCTGGAACGGATAATGCTATGCTTTACTATGCGATGAAGAAAGCCCCTAAAGGATCAGTCGTCGTTATTGATCGTATGGGTAACAAAACAATTGCCGCCGTGGGAGAAATGGTTGTTCAATCGGCAAAGGTTTTGGGTTTGGCAGGAATCATTGTGGATGGACCTAATACCGATACCCGGTCAATCAGAGCATTAAATTTTCCTTTGTTTTCCACAGGACGGGCGTGCGTTACCAATACGTTTAAAGGGTTAGATGGGGAATATGGGGTTCCTATTAATTGTGGGGGCTGTGTAGTGCGTCCTGGAGATATAGTGTATGGCGATATTGATGGAGTAATTTGTGCGCCAGCTGACCGCTTTGAAGAGTTAGTAAAAGCAGCTAAGAAAATGGATGAGAATGAGGTAAAGTGGAGAGAAAATTTTGCTAAAGGAAGATATGTTGATGATTTTGTTAACTTGGATCAGCTGGTAAACATTGGTATCAAAGGGGCAATCGCAGATTTGAGCAAAATAAAAAAGTAACAGTTTTGAGCAGTACACAGAAAGAGAAAAAATTATAATACTTTCTGTGTACTGCAATGAAGTAGGAGATATTGAAATGAAAAGAAAAAGTACATTTGTTTTAGCACAAATGAAACAAGAGGGAAACCCTGAAATCAATTTAAAAGCAGCTCAGGAAAAGGTCATAGAAGCTGTGAAAATGTATCATCCTGATCTCATGATATTTCCGGAATTATTCATGAGTGATTTTCCTAATGGTACTGCACGTTCGATTTCTCTTGGTTCAGCTCAGACTCTTGAGGGACCTTTCGTTTCAGGGATGCGTCAATTAGCCAAAGACAATAAACTGTGGATCGTTTTTGGCATGAATGAAAAAGTAGAAAATCCTAATGATGACAGAAATTATAATACAACTGTTATTCTTGATTCAGATGGTCAAATTGTTTCTACTTATCGAAAAACTCATCTTTATGATGCTTTTGGTTATAAGGAATCAGAGAATAAAAAACCCGGAGATAAGTTATTCGAACCGATTGATACTCCTTTTGGAAAAATTGGATTATTTGTTTGTTATGAAGTCAGATTTCCTGAAGTGGCTCGCTATGAGAGAAAAATGGGAGCTGATATTATCATTATGCCTACAGCTTGGGTAAAGGGCGATATGAAAAGTCGGCAATTTCATACTTTGATTAATGCTAGGGCTATCGAAAATACAGTGTATATGTGTGCTTGTGATCTTTGTGAAATTGATAGCATGGGGGAAAGTGTCGTCATTGATCCTATGGGTGTTCCAGTTGCGTGTGCTGGAGAGGTACCTACTCTCATTGCCGCAACTATTGATTTAGATAGAGTGGACGAAGTACGTAAAAAGTTACCGGCTTATAAAGACCGCAGAGCGGAATTATATTCACTCTGACTGATAGATAAAATTCTAACATAAGTCTCCCATTTTGTTTGTAGAGAGCATATTGGGAGACTTTTTGTATATATAGGTAGTTACAGGATTCTAGCAGCATTTGAACCTTTATCAGCTTATTTTTTCAGCCATTTTATTAGGTACCCAAATTGGTCCTGCCGAATTAACAGGTACAAATATGGTATTATTACAATAGTGATTATATCGGCGAGAGGATAAATTAATTTTGAAAATATATTTTGTATGCTGCTTAAAAACGTAGACAAAAATCTATATAAAATACATCGTTATCATCATGAGTAAATAGAACTGTAAGAAATGAACAAAAGCAAGAACAAAAAATAAAATACTTTAAAAATACAGAATATTCCATTGACAATCCTAGACCGTTAGTTATATTATAAAAGCATAAAGATTTTAATGATATCTGATATACCAGATATCAGATATCATTAAATTTACAAATTCCTACTTTCTTTTCAAGCTGCCTTAGTTTATTATTTGAATAAAGGTGGGACTTTTTTTCAACCCAATTACTGGTATATCAGATACCAGAATGCAGACACTATAAAGGAGCCCGAAATTATGAAAGATAATAAATTGATTGTCCAGGCAGCTTCTCTTCGTGATCAGGTCACGAATATCATCCGTCAGATGATTCTGAGCGGGGAATTGAAAAGTGGGGATAAGATCAGTGAAAGACAAATCAGCACGGATTTAAAAGTAAGCACGACGCCTGTGAAAGAGGCTTTCCGTGTTTTACAAAGTGAAGGACTGATTGTGACAATCCAACGCAAAGGCACTTTTGTAGTTGAGAATCTGGATCTGACCGTTGTGCAGTTTACTTATTTGCGCAGTGCCATTGATGGCGTTGCAGCATATTTTGCCGCCAGAAATGCAACGGAAACACAGATTGCTGCAATGCAGAGGTATTTGGATGAAGCTCAGAAAATCATCGCGGGGCATGGCGAAATCGAACGACTAAGTGAGGTGAATGAAAGATTCCATCAGTTAATTCGCGATGCGGCCGGTTTTGTTATGGTACAGAATTTGGGAAAAAATCTGCAGATCATTGATTCTGCTATTAGAAGGAGGGTAAATATCCAGGATTATAAAGGAATTTTACGGAGACAGGCGGAACATCAAGAAATTTTGGATTGTATAGCGAAAAGAGATCCTGAGGGGGCAGAAAAAGCAATCATCAAAAATATCCGGGAAGGCATTAAGTATATTGACTTTAATTCTAAAGTGCAGATGTAATGTTAAAGGTTATTGGTATTCTCAGAGGGGTGTGAAGTAAAGAATGAGTTATAAAGTATTAATTCCAGAAGATATTACGGATGCAGGGAAAAATTATTTAAAAGAACGCGGTTATATCGTCCATGTATTAGATTGCCCGGCTACAGAAGAAAATGTTATTAAAACTGTAAAAGATTGTGATGCCATATTAGCTAGAAATATTCCTTACACGAGAAAAATTATGGAAGCTGCACCTAAATTAAAAGTAATCAGCCGTTATGGTGTTGGGACGGATAAAATGGACATTCCTGCAGCTACGGAATTGGGAATCCAGATTACGAATGCTCCAACAGCGAATACGAATGCTGTGGCGGAACATGCACTTGCACTAATGCTAGCATGCGCTGACCATATTATCTATCAAGACCAGCAGACAAGAAATGGTAATTTTAAAGCAAGAGACATCACAAAAAGCATAGAACTTCGAGGAAAAAAATTAGGATTAATTGGATGCGGACGTATTGGACGAGCAGTCGCTGAAAAAGCAAATAAAGGTTTTGGTATGCAGATCATCGGATTTGATGAATTCATACCTAGTGATAAGTGGCCTAGTGATATCGAAAGACGGGATTCGATAGAAGAAGTTTTGAAAGAAGCAGATATTGTTTCCTTACATGTACCTAGAACTCCGGAAACAATCAATATGATTAATAAAAATAATCTAAAATATATGAAAAAAACGTCAATTTTGATAAATTGCGCTCGTGGTGGCGTGATTAATGAAAAAGATCTATTTGTGGCGTTATCTGAACATACTATTATGGCAGCTGGAATCGATGTGTTTGCTGAAGAACCTGCGAAAAAGGATAATATTCTTTTTAAATTGCAAAATATAACCGTTAGCCCTCATAATGCAGCCTTAAGTGTTGAGGCTATGGACCAGATGGGAATTGACGCAGCTCAAGGTATCGATGACGTTTTGAACGGAAGAAAACCCAAATACCCTGTAAACCATTTAAAATGAAATGGCATTGACAAAAAAAGGAGGACGGAAAATGAGAAAAATTAAATGTTTATCTCTTCTTTTAGCATCAATGGTTGGACTTATGGCTCTAGGGTGTGGAAATCAAAACAAAAATGCAGGAAAGCAGCAGGCAGTTAAATGGCCGACAAAACCGGTTCAGGTTATCGTTCCATTTTCAGCAGGTGGAGATACGGATTATAACGCACGGACAATATCTAAATATTTGGAACAAAAATTAGGAAAACCTGTTGTTGTTTCCAACGTAACAGGTAGTGGCGGAGCAATTGCAGCTTCTCGAGTAAAAAATGCAGCACCTGATGGATATACTATTCTGTTTACTCATGCTAGCCTGAATATTGCTGCTGCGTGCAAGACCATCGATTTTACTTATAAAGATTTTGAAATGGGAGGTATTATTGGACGTGGACTTGGCGATGCAATTGTAGTCAGGGGAGATTCTCCATGGAATACGGTACAGGATATGATTAAAGATACACAGGCAAATCCAGGAAAATATAAGATGCCTGTAGCTACTGGGACTACTTCTCATTGGGCGGCCATTGCTTTACAGAATGCTGGGGCAAAATTCAATATTATTGACTCTGGTAACTCTTCTGATAGAATTGTTTCTCTACTTGGCGGTCAGGTTGATGCGATTGCAACTGGGATTCCTGCAGTAAAAGATTATTTGAAAACTGGCCAATTTAAAATGTTGGCTACCTGTACTTCGGAACGGGTAAAAGACTATCCTAATGTTCCAACTTTAAAAGAAAATGGTGTTGATATTGCTTATTACTGCAATTACACAATGTTCTTCCCGAAAGGCACAGATCCTGCAATTGCTAAAAAATTAAACGCTGCAGTTGAAGATATTGTACATAATAATAAACAATATCAGGAAGAGATTAAGAAAACTTATTTGCAAGAACCATATTGTGCCAACATTGAAGACTCTACCAAGCATTGGGCTGATGAATATGACTCTCTGATGAAGATTTCCGATGTGCTGCAAGGCAAGAAGAAGTGAAAGGTTGTGAAACTATGGACAGCAGACGCAAAGATATATACTCCAGTGTTTTCTTTATTGTCCTTGCTGTAGCTTATTACTTTCAGACGTATAATATTCGATCTTATAAATCTTTTGACGTTACGGTGCTGACCTCTGCTAGTATCCCTCGGGTACTAGCAGTGATCCTCCTGGTATTGAGTATTATACAGATTGTAAGTTGTTTGAAAGTTAAGGAAAGAAAAGAAAATATAATTGGTAATAGTGAAGAAGGTACGCTGAAAAAAGAAGAAACGGCTGAACTCGATATTGAAAAAGAATTAAAAATAGCCCAGAAAAATGAAGAAAATGAAAAATATGATATAAAAGATATCATTTTTACAGTGATTTTCTTAATTGTTTATCTTTTGATGATGGATTCTCTAGGATTTGTTATATCAACATTTTTGTATATGGTAGCACAAATTACTTTGATGACAAAAAGGGCAGAAAGGAAAAAGAAAATCCTGTTTTGCATTGTGTTGAGCGCGATTTCTTCTTTTTTAATCTTTTACTTGTTCAATGACGTATTGGGAATGATTCTGCCGATAGGACCAATTGATTTTTAACGGAGGTGTAATATGCTTGATGTACTCCTCAAAGCGGCATCTTCTGTTTTAGGAGATCCATTAACGATATTCCTTGTTTTTATAGGAACAGCAGTTGGAATTGTATTTGGTGCGGTTCCTGGATTAACTGCCACGGTTGCAATCGCAATGTTCCTGCCAGTAACTTTTAATATGACTGCGACAACAGGGGTTTCCACGCTGGTCGCTCTATATATCGGAGGTATTTCTGGGGGGCTTATTTCAGCTATACTATTGAATATGCCTGGTACTCCGTCTTCGATTGCAACCTGTTTTGATGGACGGCCTCTGGCTTTAAAGGGAGAAGCAGGAAAAGCGATAGGTGTAGGAGTGGTGTTCTCCTTTATTGGGACGTTATTAGGGATTGCTGCTATGTTTTTCATTGCTCCATGGCTGGCTTCTTTGACCATTAAATTTGGGCCCTGGGAATACTTTGCAGTTACATTTTTTTCACTTACATTAATTGCCAGCTTGTCTGGGAATAATATTGTCAAAGGCGTTATGACTGCAGTCTTTGGAATGATGTTTGCTACTATTGGCCTTGCTCCTGTTGATGGGGTTGAGCGGTTTACCTTTGGAAGCATTGAAATGACTTCTGGCTTTTCAATGCTATCTGTATTGGTTGGATTATATGCTATCTCTGAAGTTATGAAGACTGCTGGTGCTATGCAGTTTGATGACACAATGGGGATGAAAACCACAGAGTTCCATATTAAAGGGTTTGGCTTTAGTATGAAAGAATTCCTTAGCCAAATTGGAAACTGCATTCGTTCCGCATTAATCGGCATTGGTATCGGGATTTTACCAGGTATTGGCGGAGGAACGAGCAATATACTTTCCTATTCTATAGCTAAGAACCAGTCGAAACATCCTGAAAAATTTGGTACAGGGATTATTGATGGGGTAGTTGCTTCTGAAACAGCAAATAATGCAACAATCGGTGGAGCAATGATTCCGTTGCTGACACTTGGGATTCCTGGCGATACGGTTACAGCAATGTTGCTTGGTGGATTCGTTATCCATGGAATCCAACCTGGACCGCTTCTGTTTGAGAGTCATGGCGATGTTGTATATGGTGTGTTCATTGCTATGATCCTTTCATCTTTCTTTATGCTGCTATGGTCTTTTGGCGCTATGCGGTTATTCATTAAAGTCTTGAAGGTTCCTAAAAATTATTTGTATCCTATTATTATTGTGCTGTGCACCTTGGGTGCATATGCTATAAATACCAGAACGTTTGATGCTATTGCTATGGTGTTCTTTGGCGTTGTGGGATATGTATTGGAAAAACTGAAATATCCACTTCCTCCTTTTATTTTAGGTTTTGTACTTTGTGGGACTTTTGAAACAAACCTGCGGAGAGGGCTGCAAATGGATAATGGTAATTTTATGGGAATGTTCACCCATCCTATTGTAGTTGCATTCTTTGTGGTTGGTATTGTTTCTGTACTGTTATCGGTTAGAAAAGCTCGTAAGATGAAAAATGCTTAACGATTAGAAGCTCAAAATGGAGGCTTGACAATGGGTAAGAAATTTACGGTGCACATTAATGAAAAGTTCTGTAAACAATGCGGAATCTGTTCGGCACTGTGTCCGAAACATGTATTGGAGCAGAAAGTAGGATCCTATCCTGTAGTGGCACGGCCGGATGATTGTATCGGCTGTAAGTTATGCGCAATGCGCTGCCCTGACTTTGCGGTAGAAGTGGAGGTTCAATGATGGCTAAGATCAAGAAACAGTTTATGGAAGGGAATACCGCAATGGTTGCCGGAGCTATTGCTGCCGGAGCACGGTTCTTTGCAGGTTATCCGATTTCACCCAGCTCAGAAGTCGCTAAAGGGGCTGCAGCCGAACTGCCCAAACATGGCGGAATCTATATCCAGATGGAAGATGAACTCAGCTCCATGGCAGCGTTATGCGGAGCTTCCCTTGCCGGGAAAAAAGCTTTTACGGCAACCAGCGGGCCGGGGTTTTCTCTGATGCAGGAAAACCTGGGACTGGCCATTATGTCTGAACTGCCCTGTGTCCTCTATGATGTACAGAGAAGCGGCCCTTCCACTGGCGCGGCAACGAAACCGGCCCAGGGAGATCTGATGCAGGCCAGATATGGTACCCATGGAGACCACAGCATCATTGTCATCAGCCCTTCTTCTGTGCAGGACTGCTATGATCTGTCCATTAAGGCCTTCAACCTGGCTGAAAAATATCGGACTCCGGTCATCTTCCTGGCAGATGAAGTCATCGGCCATCTGCGGGAAACTTTGGTCATGAGAGAGCCGGAACCGGACGAAATCATCAATCGGAAGAGACCGGAAACCAAGAATCAGGCGGAATTCCATCCTTACGATTACAGCAGCACGGAAGTGGCTCCCATGGTGCCGGTAGGGGATCCTGACTTGCTCATGAGGACAACCGGTTCTACCCACGACGAAAAAGGGGAATTCCGTCCGACTCCGGAAAATATCAACCGGGTAACTCATTTCCTGATGGACAAAATCGAAAAGCATGCAGATGACATTGATATCGTGCGCCGTTACCAGATGGAAGATGCAGAAGTCGTCCTGATTTCTTTTGGCTGTTCTGTGAGACCTTCTTTGAATGCCATTGAAACCCTCCGGGAAAAAGGCATCAAGGCTGGGCTCCTGCAGCTGGTCACCGTATGGCCCATGCCGGAAAAAGCGATCCGGGAGGCTTTGAAGCAGGCCAAGACCGCCATCGTCGTTGAACTGAATATGGGACAGTTGGCAGGAGAAGTCCGGAAATACAATGATTACGGCTGTAATGTGCTGCAGGCCAACCGGACGGATGGACTCCTGATTACCCCGAAGCAGATTGTTGATGTTTATGAGGAGAGTGCAAAATGAAATCATACAAGGACTACATGCTGTATTATAAATTACCTCATACTTGGTGTGCAGGCTGCAGCCACGGGATCGTGCTCCAATCCATCGCAGCAACCCTGGCCGATCTGGGATGGGATAAACACGATATCTGCCTGGTCAGCGGCATCGGCTGCTTCGGCCGTGTAGATGATTATCTGGATATCAATTGTATGCACGTGACCCACGGACGGGCTCTGGCAGCGGCCACTGGGGTGGCTTTGGGGAATCCCAATCTCCATGTGCTGTGCACCATGGGGGATGGGGATGGAGCCACTATCGGCGGCAACCATCTGATCCATGCGGCACGCCGGAACATCAATGTGACGGCCATCATTTCCAACAACTACAACTATGGGCAGACTGGGGGCCAGTATTCCAGCACCACGCCGACCCACAGCATCACCCAGACTTCTCCTTATGGCCATATCGAAGAAAACTTCGATGTGTGCAAACTGGCCATCGCTGCCGGCGCTTCTTATGTGGGGAGAGCTACGCCCTACAATCCGGTGATGATGCGGAAACTGATGAAAGAAGCCATGCAGGTAAAGGGCTTTGCATTGGTGGAAGTCATGAGTGCCTGCCCTACTCATTATGGGAAGTTCAATAAATTGGGAGAAGCCTCCCGGATGATGAAGCTGATGAATGAACAGAGTGTAACGGTAGAGCAGGCAGCTAAGATGAGCGAGGAAGAGCTAAAGGGCAAACTGGTAGTGGGGTGCCTGAAGAATGCACCTCGGGATGACTATTACACGGATTACAAAAAAATCATCGATGCGCACAGAATCGAGGGATAAGCATGAGAAAAGGAATCGTTTTGTCAGGTGTTGGCGGCCAGGGTGTTGTTTCTGCAGGTGAAATCTTAGGGATTGCAGCATCCCTCTATGAAGACAATATGAACGCTGTGATGACGGCGGCTTATGGGTCAGAAGCCCGCGGTACATTTACCAAAGCCGATGTGATCCTGAGCGATACGCTGATTGGATATCCCAATGTGGAAGAACCGGACATCATCCTGTGTCTGGCACAGGTAGCCTACGACCGGTATGTGGATAAATTCAAGGATGATACCCTGATTTTCTATGATACGGATGAAGTAAAGCCCAAAGAGGGTGCAAAGGGGAACCATCTGGGCTATCCCTTCCGGAGTACGGCTGTGGAGTTGGGCAGTCTGCAGAGTGAAAATGCGGTGGCAGTAGGGGCCATCATCAAGAAAACGGGGATCCTGAAAGCGGAAGGTGTACGGAAAGCGTTTGCGGATCGGTTTGCCGGGAAAGAAAAAGTCATCCAAAGCAATCAAAAGGGCTTTGACAAGGGAATGGAGTTGTGAAAACGGCAGAACCGCTGATTTTGCTTTTGCCCCTTCACTGGGTAAGGAGAACAACGGATGAGTGAAGAAAAAATGTTTTACAAGAATGACCGCAGTGGTATTCTCGTAAATGGTGCTGTACGAAGCGGAAATCGAGCTTTGTTTTACAGCATGGGCCTGGAAGATGAGGAATTGAAGAAACCTATTATTGGGATTGCCGATTCTTTCAGTGAGATGGTCCCGGGCCATCTCCATTTGCGGGAATTGGCACAGGATGTTCATGACGGAATTTTGGAAGCAGGCGGTATACCTCGGGAATTCGGGACCATTGCCGTGTGTGATGGGCTTTGTCAGGGACATGGCGGGATGCGGTTTTCTCTGCCTAGCCGTGAAATTATCGCGGATTCAGTGGAGGCAGTGGTATCGGCTCATCAATTGGATGGAGTCGTCTTGATTGCTTCCTGTGATAAAATTGTTCCTGGCATGATTATGGCTGCAGCCAGACTAAAAATTCCTGCAATCGTTGTTACCGGTGGCCCGATGCTTTCTGGAAAATACAAAGATGAGCAAAATCTATGCCTTTCCAATTTGCGGGAATATGTTGGCAAGTATCAGTTGGGGCAGATTTCTTATGAAGAACTTAAGCAGCTGGAAATGGCGACACTGCCTACCGTAGGTTCCTGCAACATGCTGGGAACTGCCAATACGATGAGTTGTCTGGCGGAAGTGTTAGGTCTTTCGCTACCCTATATGGGAACGGCACCGGCAGTCTCTTCTGAAAAAAAGAGACTTGCCAGGGCTAGCGGAAAACGGATTGTGGCTATGGTACGGGAAGGACTGACTACCCAAAAAATTCTTACCCAAAAAGCTCTGTTGAATGGAGTCAGAGCAACTATGGCTTTGGGAGCTTCCACTAACTCTGTTCTCCATCTCATGGCTTTTGCCCATGAAGCAGGAGTGGATTTGCAGCTGGAAGATTTTGACAGGATTAGCCGGGAGATTCCTTATTTATGCAATTTGCGTCCTTCAGGGGCTTTTGCCGTTGAAGCTCTTCATGCCAGCGGAGGCATTCCAGCCGTTCTTAAGGCGATTGAGGATAAACTGGATACAGATCAATTGACTGTAACTGGAAAAACACTTAGAGAACTTCTTGAGCAGCAGCCTGTGGTAGAGAATGAGGTAATTTATCCTCGGAGCAAGCCCAAGAACCGGGAAGGTGGGATTGCCATCCTGAAAGGGAATCTTGCCCCGGATGGAGCTGTGGTCAAAGTGGGTGGCGTCAAACCTTCAATGTATGTATTTACAGGGAAAGCTCGGGTATTCAACAGTATGGAAGATTCTATTGATGCGCTGTCTGCGGGGAAAATCCATTCAGGAGAAGTCATCGTTCTGAAATATGAAGGGCCTAAAGGGGGGCCAGGTATGCGTGAGATGTTCATGGTAACGGCCCTTCTTGTAGGAAGGGGTATGGATGAAAGTACGGCTCTGATTACAGACGGACGCTTTTCTGGATCTACCCGGGGACCCTGCATCGGCCACGTTTCTCCGGAAGCAGCGGCGGGCGGACCTATTGGCCTGGTGGAAGATGGTGATGTGATCCACATCGACATTCCTAATCGGAGCTTGACCATGGATGTTTCTGAGGATGAATTGGCAGAACGGAAGAAGCATTTCAAACCAGTGGAAAAAGAAAAATCACCTCTTCTGAAAAAGTATGCAGCTTTGGTTTCGTCTGCTGATAAAGGTGCTGTTCTTCAAGTAAAGTAAATCGGTTATACCGTAAGTGATACCCCTCTATTGATAACACTGGATACCTTGGCAAGAGGGTATCCGGTGTTATCTTTTCTCAATATGTTCAATATGGGTTATTATTAAAGAACAAGGAGAAGTTTGTTATGGAATTGAATTTAAAGGACAAAGTTGTAGTCATAACAGGGGGTGGCAGTGGGATTGGAAAAGCAACAGCCCTAGAATTTTTAAAAGAAGGGTGCAAAGTTGCTATATGTGGACGGACACTTTCAAAACTTGAAAATACAAAAAAAGAATTTTTACAACTTGGATATAATCTTATGATCTCTCCAGTAGACGTAACTGATTATAATGCACTGTCATCATTTGCTGATGACGTTGAAGCTGAATTCGGTCAGATTAATATTTGGGTTAATAATGCCGGAAGTAACAAGATTAAAAGCTTGATGGAGTACGATGCAAATGAATTTCGTGCTATGACTGATGAAATTCTTGTTTCTGTTTTTTCAGGATGCAAGATAGCAGCGGAGCATATGAAAAAGAATCATTCGGGTGTTATTCTAAATGCATCTTCTTATTCGGCAATGATTCCAAATGCAGGGAGGGGACCATATAGTGCTTGTAAGGCTGGTGTATCTTCTTTAACCCGATCTTTTGCGGCAGAATTATCTGCTGATCATATTAGGGTACTTGCATATGTCCCAGGAATGATTGCTACTGAAATTTCAAGAAAAAATATTGAAAAAAATGGAGAACGATTAATGAAGAGTATACCGATGAAACGTTTTGGTATGCCAGAAGATTTGTCGAAAGTAATTGTGTTTTTGGCTTCTGATTGTGCTTCCTATATAAATGGTGTTAATGTAGAAGTTTCTGGTGCAAAATTTTGTGTGCAAAATCCTCTCTATGCTTATGGAGAAGGTTAAAATAGTTAATTACGGTTCATAAATTTAAAGAGCTTAATCAGTAATATCTGATAAAGCAAATACTAACGAGGAGAGTTTATTATGTTGGAAAAATATCGGGATAAAATCAAATCACCGGCAGAAGCTGCAAAAGTTGTGAAAAACGGGGATTGGGTGGATTTTGGCTTTGGCAATGGTTTTTCGGAACTGTTCGATGAAGCACTTGCTGCCCGCCGGGATGAACTCCAGGATGTGAAGATCCGGGGCGGGCTGGTCTATCGTCCTATCATCCATACCATCGACTGTGACTCGGACAGGAAGCATTTCCAGTATTACAGCTGGCATCTGGGCGGGTATGAACGGAAAATGTTCACGGCGGGACGGCTCCAGTTCGTTCCCATGCTCCTGCGCCTGCTGCCGGAAATGTATCGGGATTATCTCCGGGTGGATGTGGCAGTCGTTCCCGTATCCAAACCGGATGAACAGGGGTATTGCGGATTGGGCCTCGCCAATTTCTGCTGGAAAACCATTATGGAAAAAGCCCGTACTGTCATTTTTGAAGTGAATGAAAACATGCCTTGCCTCCAGGGGGTGGATGGTTCTCATCGGGTTTCCCTGGATGAAGCAGATATCATCATGGAAGGGCAGCATGGACCTTTGTGCACGTCCAGTTATCGGACTCCATCGGAGGCAGACCTGCAGATCGCTAGGAATGTAGTGGCAGAGATCCCCAATGGAGCCACCCTTTCGCTGGGGGTTGGGACCATCCCTTTCACCATTGCCCAGATGCTGGCCCAGTCGGACCGGGAAGACTTGGGATGCCATACGGGGACCATCAGCGATGCCTTTCTGGCTCTGTACAAAGCAGGCAAGCTGACCAACGCCAAAAAGGAAGTGAAAACAGGGCTGAATACCTGGAATCTGGCCAGCGGTTCACAGGAACTGTATGATTGGCTCCAGGAGAATCCTCAACTTTTTTACCCGGCTGAACTGGACTACGTCCACAATCCCCGGGTGATTGAAAAGATATCCAATTATATCAGTATCAATGGTGGGGTGCAGCTGGACCTGATGGGCCAGGAAAATGCAGAATCTGTGGGGACTCGGCAGCTTTCCGGTGTAGGAGGGCAGTTGGATTTCCTGGAAGGGGCATTCCTGTCCCGGGGCGGCGCAGGATATATCTGCATCGAGTCCTCCCGGGTGGACAAGAAGGGCGTGCGTCATTCCAATATCGTCCCAGCCATTGCTGCCGGCAGCGCCATTTCCGGGCCCCGTGCCCTGATCCAGAACGTGGCCACGGAATACGGGGTGGCTCATCTGACAGGGCTGTCGTTGAAGGAGCGGGCCCAGGCCATGATTGCTGTGGCACATCCGGATTTCCGGGCTGAACTGCAGGAATATGCGGCTAAGACGTTTGGCTGAGGGAAGAGAGAATAAAGGTAAAACTTTATAAGTAGGGAAAAAATAAAAGAGCTGTGAACGCCGCCGACAACTATGTACGGCAGTGTTCACAGCTTTTATTTATTTTACCGTGCACAAGGCTTTTTGCTTTTGGCGGAGAGGATATCGGAGAATTTCCGGTCACTGTGCCAGAAGTTCCGGCGGGCGGTGATGTAGAAGCCTAGCCAGATGATGAAGCTTCCGACCCAGATCTGCCAGGCTGGCAGTTTGACGGACAGCAGGGGTCCCAGGACTACATAGGGGATGGCCAGTGGATACAGCAGGGAAACGGCGGAGGCAACGAATTCCTGGCCGAAATTCTTGCTGGGTTTGATGCCTATTCTTTGATGGCGGCGGCCAGCCTGGGCAGATCGTCTTCCGTCAGGACGGTCCCCGTCCCTGGGGCGGAGAGCTGACAGATCATTGCATACAGGCGGGGGAGTTCTTCTTTTGACAGAGAAAGATGCTGCTTTTCTGCCAGGAGCTGAAGGACGTCTTCCGTGATGTTCTTGGAGAGGAAAGCCAGGCGCCGGCCTCCGAAGGTCTCCGGACGGATCCCCTCTACTGCAAAGGGGTCCTGGAGGGACAGGGCGATATGGGCCGCCAGGCTGTCGGAAAAAGCATATTTCCCTACAAAGGGCGCATTGGAGGGTACTGGGATGCCGGAAATCTCCGCCACGTAGTGGGACAGCTCCAGCAGTTTGGACAGCTGGACACCGGTGGAGATGCCGTAGAGGCCTTCCAAGGTCATGATGATTTCGATGAGGGAGGCATTGCCGCAGCGTTCGCCCAGTCCGTTGACGGAACCATCGATCAGGGTGGCACCGCCACGGATGCCGGCCAGGGCATCTGCCAGTCCCAGACCGAAATCATTGTGGGTATGGATCCCCAAGATCACCGGGTGGGAAGCAGCTGACTGACAGGCCAACTGGCACATGTTCTGGATCCCTCCCGGAGAAGCTACGCCCACCGTATCGGCCAGGCGCACCCGGGAAGCACCGGAACGGGCTGCAGCTCCCATCATGCGCTGGAGGATCCGGGAATCGGAACGGGTGGAATCCAGCAGGCTGATGTTGCAGGCGATGTTTTTGCCGGCGATGTATTCGGCGGTTTCCCGGATCTTCCGTTCTCTTTCACACAGCTCATTTTCCCCGGCTGCTTTCAGGGAAAAGGAGGCGTGGATCACATCCGGATGGGCTTCTGCCTGGAGGTCGATCATCTGTTTCAGCCGGGTCATATCCGTTGTGTTGAAATTCAGGACTTCCGTCTTGATCTGTCTGCGGGGCAGGGCACACAGGCCTGCATTGATTTCCAGAGCCTTTTCATCGGGCTGATCCCCGTGCCAGGTGTTGTACAGCTGTACCTGCTGGATCCCCGCTTCATCCAGCCGTTGGACCAGTCCCAGCCGTTCTTCCTGGGTAAAGGAGACCCCGGCCGTCTGTTCCCCTTCCCGCAGGGTGACATCGCACAGGACCAGAGGCCCGGAAGGGGCCAGATTTTCGTTGTAAGGGCTTACGCTGCGTTCCATTGACAAAATCCTCCGTTCTTTTTTATAGTATAAGGAATAGCAGTCAAGAGGTGAGTCAGATGTTTTCCAATCCCAATCCTCATTATTTCATCGTGTTGAGTCAGTCCGACAGTATTTCTGCCGCTGCTGAAAAACTCCATGTTTCCCATCAGAATCTCAGCAAATACATCAAGAACCTGGAACAGGAGTACCGGATCACGCTTTTTACCCGGATGCCCAGGCTGAAGCTTACGGAAGCCGGAGAGGCCATGTTGGAAACCATGCGGGAGCTGGCTTTTTCTGAAGAAAATCTCCAGATCCGCCTGGAAGAGATCCGCCATGCCAAAACGGGGAAACTGCGGGTGGGGGCGCCGGAAGGCAGGTTCCGCATTGTTTTTCCGGAACTCTTGGTCCGCATGAAGGAACTGTACCCCCAGGTGCGGATCGAACCGGTGGCTGCACCCTCCCATGCCCTGCAGAAGATGCTCCGGGAGAACGAACTGGATCTGGTGCTCATCGATCGGTATTTTGCCGACCTCATCCAATTCCGCCACCTGTTTCAGCTGGATGAAAGGCTGTTCTTGGTCATTTCCCGCAATCTGCTGCAGACTGTTTTTTCAGAAAAATCAGCGGAACGTCTGACAGACTTCCAGAAAGGAATCCGTCTGGAAGAATTTGCCAAGGTCCCTTTCATACTGAATTCGCCCAATTCGATTTCCAGATATTATCTGGACCGGTGGCAGGCAGAACACCAGCTGCAGCTTCCTACCATCATGGAACTGCCCCAGCTGGATATGCAGATCCTTCTCAGTGCCCGGGATTATGGGGCCAGTTTCTGCTGGTCCATGTATCTCTCCAGCATCCGGCAGCAGAATCGGCTGCATCCGGAGAATCCCCTTTATGCCTTCCCGATTTTGGAATTCCCCGCTCGGAATCAGGTGATCCTGGCCGCTCTGAAGAACAAGAAGCTGTCTGCCTTTGCGGCGGCCTTTGCCCGTCTGCTGCGGGAACAGTGTGAAAAGCTGTCCCCATCCTGACAGGCTTTACCATATCATATCCGGCTGCCATAAAAAAGAATATCCTGTTTGAATGGCTGCAACTAGATAGTTGCGGCTATTCCCATAAAAAAGGGCTGCTGCACAAGCAACAACCCTGCCAGTGGGCAATTGTCGGAGGTACGGCCTATCTGCAAATAAACAATGGACCCTGTCGGTCATAGCCGGCAGGGTCCATTGTTTTAGACTGTACACTGGATTTTTAAGCGCTTACCATCTTTCTTTTCCCAATTGTCATTTTTCCTGACTGTATTCACCAAATCTGCTTCTGCGGAAACAGTTCTGCCAGTTTGGCATCTACGGAATGTTTTGTGGCATGGAAGTACGTTGTCAGGAGGCGTTTGAATAGAGTTATTTCATAGCGCCGCAGTTTCGCTGTATTGCTTTCCACAGCCAAAAAGACATCGTAAGTAGGATTCGAACCAGCCAGGGCAGAAATGGCACACTGCTCTCCATTGGCCAATTGCTCTTTTACAAAACAGACCGGTGCGAAGAACCAATAGTCATTTTTCATAAGTTTCCAGGCGAGCTGGTAGGAATCGACAGAATAAGTCGGTGTGATTCCCAGGGGAACGTAGTGCTGATACCATTTCCGAAAACTGTAGCCGCAATTGATGTAGATCATTTTCTCCATATCCAGTTCCCTTGGTGTCAACAGTTTCTTTTTGCGGATGGGGTTTGCACTGAGGATGAGCAAAGGCTCGGAATATAAGAGTTTGGTACTGATTCCAGGTTCTAGTTTTTCCTCCAGGCAGAGTCCCAAATCCATTTCATTTAGACGGAGTTCTTCATAAATGGATGCTGTATGGGTGGTCCGGATGGTAATTTTCCACTTTCTTTCATTTCTTCCAAGGGCCACGAAAAAGGCACGGAGCAGGTAGTTATTGATGCTGTTCGTACTGCCGACCTTCAAATCCAGAGATTCTTTATGCTGGGCGAAGTTTGTCAAGGCATTGTCCATATCCAGCCATGACTGGGCAAGAGGGAGGAAACGCCTGCCATTTGTGGTCAGTAAAGTTTGGCGGGTGCCTTTGCTGCGTTGGATCAGAGGCGTGCCGAGCTTCTTTTCCAGTAATTTGAGCCGGTAGCTGACTGTTGCCTGGGATACATAAAGCATCTTGGAGGCTTTGCTGATATTATTGACCTTGGCTATGATAAGAAATGTTTCAATCAGTTCTTTTTCCATGGTACGCATGACCTCTACGAAAAAACATAAAAAGAATTAATATATTACATAATAGCATTGATAATTAAAAATCACAAGAACAAATAGAAAATTCGAAAATTTAGGAAGTAAGCGATTCCAGCGATTAAAACTGGTGCAGAGGTACTTTAATTATTGGATTTTTTAATATTAGCTTGTGCACCATTTTATTTTTAATGGAGAGAAAAAGAGTGTAAAATTTGAAATGCGGAAATTATTAGATAATTCAATCGATATACTGGGAGGCATGGATATGAAAATCATGGATTGTACGCTTCGGGATGGCGCGAATGTGGTAGGCGCCGGTTTTTCCAAAGAACTGACTGGCCTCATGCTGGAGGGCCTGATTGAAAGCCATATCGATACAATTGAAATGGGACACTGCACCGGACTTGGCAGTATGAAGCATGGCGGCAAGAAGGCCCCTGTCACCGATGAAGAATACCTTGACGTCATGGCACCTTTTGCAGGAAAAGCTCATATCGGAATGTTCCAGGCTGCTGCCAACGCAGACGAGGAGCTGATTGCCCTGGCTAAAGCCAAAGGACTTTCCTTCCTGCGGGTGGGTATCAATGCCAGTGACGGGAAAAAAGCGGAAAAAGCGGTCAAAATGGTCCGCAATGCCGGTCTGAAATGCAACTTCAGCCTGATGAAAGCCTATGTTTCTACACCGGAAGAACTTGCCGAAGAAAGCAAGATGCTGGAATCCTTTGGTGTCCAGGCTATCACAATCATGGATTCGGCAGGATATATGTTCCCGGATCAGGCCGCTGCCTATACGGATGCACTTGTGAAGGCGGTATCCATCCCTGTCGGTTTCCACGGCCACAGCAACATGGGACTTGCCATAGCCAATGCTCTGGCTGCTGAAAAAGCCGGAGCCTCTTTCATTGACTGTGGACTGATGGGCATGGCCAGAAGCGCTGGCAACATCCAGACCGAAGTTGCTATTGCTGCTTTCCAGAGAGAAGGAAAGGCTTTAGAATATCCTCTTTACACGCTGCTCGATTTTATCGACCATCGTCTGATGCCGGCCATGGATAAAGAGGGGTACCATAACCCGGTTAAGCCTCTTGATCTGATCTTGGGGATGTCCGGCTGCCATTCCAGTTTTGTTCCGATTTTCAGGGAAGTGGCTGCTGATAAAGGTGTCAGCCTGTACGAGCTGATCGTGGAGACTTCTAAAATCAACCGCAAGAATCCGGACCGACTCCTGATGGAAAAAGTGGCTGATTCCCTGAAAAAATGAAGAACGGATCACGCTTGTTTATCTGAATGAATATATTTCGCACCACATATAGTATAAGGAGGGAATGAAATGAATATTGCAGCTGGTAAAGTATTTATGACTGCGACAAATGATCTGGCACTGCTCATGGTCTTCATGGTCATTGGTGTCATACTCCTGCAGGTGGTAAAACCTCTGCAGAAACTTTTCCTGCCGGCCGGACTTATCGGCGGCACCGTTGCACTGATTTTGGGACCGCAGGTCCTGGGTATTGTCCAGCTCCCCAAGACCTGGGGAGGTATGCCGACTCCTATGATCAATATAGTCCTCACTTGTGCTCTTTTTGGTGTAACCATCAATCGGACCAAGATGAAAAACTATCTGGGTGCCATCAACCTGATTGTGCTCACCTATTTTGCCCAGATGTTCGTGGGATGTCTCGTCGGAATCGGTCTGGGGACAATCTGGAAAGACCTGCCATACAGCTGGGGTCTCATGACGGTCTACACCTATTGGGGCGGTCACGGCGCTGCCACGACAGCTGGTACGGTCTATGAATCTCTGGGCGTCCAGAATATGATCAGCCTGGGCATCATCATGGCAACGTTTGGCCTCATCATTGCCATGGTCGCCGGGATCCCTCTTGTTAATTATGGTGTCCGTAAGGGATGGGCAACCAATATGTCTAAGGAAGAAATGAATGTGGGCGCCCCGACCATCCTTCTGCCTGCTGAAAAACGGAAACCACTGGGATTTGCTTCTGTGACTTCTGAATCTATCAACGGTTTGGCTTTGCAGCTGGGGCTCATCCTGCTCAGCATGTTCATTGGAGGAGCCCTTTTTAAATCACTGGCCAAAGTGCCTATTCCGGCTTTTGCTTCTGTCATGAAGATGATACCAGCCCTCCTGCACGGAATCATCGGTGCCATCATCCTGTGGGCTTTCATGCGCAAAACTGGTACGGATAAATATGCGGATATGGCATCCGTCAATACCATTTCCGGCGTGGCCCTGGATATTTGTGTCTGCTCGGCTACGGCAACGCTGAATTTGAAGTTGTTTGCATCGTTTTTGGCACCCCTTTTGATCCATATGGTTTGTATCATTGTGCTCATGCTTTTTATCTGTGTGACTTTGCTGCGCCGTTGGATGAAGCATGATTGGTTCGAACTTTGCCTGATGGCCTTTGGCCAGGGTCATGGATCTACACCTTCCGGTCTTGCCTTGGCCCGCTGTGTCGATGCTGATCACAAATCAACGAGCTGGGAGGGGTTTGGTGTTGCTCTCGGCGTGTTTACCCCGATTACTTCGACTTTGGCTGCGGTGATGCCTTTTGTAGCCGTCCAAAATCAGTGGATCCCTGTCGGAATCGGACTCATTGTGACGATTGGATGTTTGCTCTTTGGTGAACGCGTAATCATGCGTCAGGCTTGACAAGAATTAAAATGTGAAAAATAAAGGAGAATGGTCAATATGGCAAAAGTCTTGTATACGGAAAATGTAGACCCTATTGGTCCTGAGATGCTGAAAAAAGCCGGCATCGAGGTCGTTATGGCTGACCGCAACGAGGAAATCATCGAAAAAGAAATGCTGACGGCTGATGCAGTGGTCGTCCGGATCTATGAACTGCCGATTCCCATGCTGGAAAAAGCGGCCAATCTAAAAGTTGTGAGCAAACATGGTGTGGGGTATGACAATATCCCCGTGGACTGGTGCAAGACCCACGGCGTTGCTGTTACAGTAACCCCCGGTGCCAACAGCCAGTCCGTGGCGGAACACACGATTGCCTTGATGATGGCGCTTGCCAAAAATCTTGCCATCGTTACGAAAGCCTATAAAGAGAAAGGTTTTGCTGCGAAGAATACGGCTCCGGGGCTGGAAATCTTTGGCAAGACCCTTGGCATCATCGGTGTTGGCCATATTGGAAGCAGGGTGGCTAAGATGGGGATGGGCCTTGGTATGCATGTGATTGCTTATGATCCATATGTGGAATCCGTTCCGGAAGGCGTGGAACTCGTCAGCAACAAGGACGAAGTCATTAAAAATGCAGACGTCCTGACCCTGCATCCAGTGCTGAATGAGGAAACGAAAAATATCATCGGTGCCCGCGAAATCGGGATGATGAAGCAGGGTGCTATCTTCATCAACTGCGGCCGAGGTCCTCTTGTGGACGAAGAAGCACTGATCAAGGCCCTCCAGGAGAAAAAACTGGGCGGGGCAGGGCTTGATGTGACTGCACAGGAACCGTGTGATCCTGCGTCCCCGCTTTTTGCAATGGATAATGTCCTGCTGACACCGCATTATGCGCCGACGACGCACGAAAGTGCCATCAATGTGTCCCGTATGGCGGCTCAAAATATCCTGGACATCTTGGCTGGCAAAAAGCCGGAAGGCTTGCTCTGAGATATAGAGATTCATACAAAGGTGCAATTTTTTCAAAGATAAAGGGAGTGTGGAAATCTGTGTTCCACACTCCCTTTTGCGTTTTCCTTAAATCCCGTATTTCTTCTCCAGTTCCTTGATGGTCCCGTCTTTTAGGCAGGCTTGGACAAAGTCTTCCGTCACTTTAGAAAGGTCGGAGCCTTTTCTTGTTACGATGCCGTAATCTTGAGGGGCAAATTCTTCCTTAATGAACGTCCGGTCCGGAGTGTGGTAGATGGCCAGGATGGATTTGTCCACACAGTGGACGGCGACTTCTCCTGCGCTCAGAGCTGCAGAAATGGCTGGATGGTCATTGTATTGTTTGAACTGGACGCCGGTCTTCCAGGTGGACGGATCGAAATTCTTGGCATCGTAGCTGTCTGCGGGGATCAGCTTGGCTTTGATCATGGCTTCTACCAGGGCTTTGGCAGAGGTGGAACCGGTGGCAACCCCTACGGTCTTATCCTTTAAATCGGCCAGGGTCTGGATGTTGCTGGACTTCTGGACCAGGACTCCTACATGGTCGGTATAGTAAGGGGTGGTGAAATCCCAGGATTTCTTCCGTTCTGGGGTAATGGTGAAAGTGGCGATGACACAGTCGATATCCCCGGAATCCAGAAGCCCGGTCCGGGTGGCTGCCGTTACGGCGGTGAATTCGGTTTTGACACCCAACTGTTTGGCCAGCTTGTTGGCCAGATCGATTTCCATGCCGGTGTATTCCCCGGAGGAGGGATCCTGGAACCCGAAGCCTTTGGCTGCATTCTTCACGCCCACCCGCAGGACGCCCCGCTCTTTGATTTTCTGGATATCCTGGATCTGGCCGCTCCCTGTACTGGTCTCTTTTTTCTCATCTCCACAGCCAGCCATCATTCCAGCTAGCAGAACGGCCGTAAAGCTTACCATGAGTGCTTTTTTTGCCATCTTGAAAAACTTCATACAAGTCCCTCCTTCACTGCCAACAACATAAACTCGAACTTTAAAATGGCTTTGTTGTTCATAACAACATAATATTATGAATAATTATGATTATACACATAAAATAGTTCGAATAAAACAAGACACATTTTGTTCACAAAATAAGAAGGAGAGCGGCCAGGAAGTATTACGTATTTTACGGAAAAAGAAAATAAACGAATCCTTGTTTTTTCGATAATGTTCGAATCATATCGAACTGTATAAAATAGAAGCTACTTACATAGAGAACGCTACAGTTATCAAAATTATAAGATAAATGTATTTTACCTCTAATAATCCCTAAAAAAAACCAATAATTGTTAATAATAATACGGAAAACAGCTGTGTATACAGTATAATGTGAAAAATATGTGAATCCATATTCAACGAATGAAAAAGCTATTAATATAATAATCGTTCATAATAGTATTTTCTTCAAGGGAGGGTTCAATGATGACAACATCAACAGGCACCAAGAAAAAAACAACTTGGCAGAGAATCAAAAGTATGGGACCGGGGGCCATTGTAACGGCTGCCCGTGGTAGGACCGGGGACGGTGACCACCTGCGGCCTGTCCGGTTATGGCTTTGGCTATGCGCTGGCCTGGGCTTTGATCTTCAGTGTGATCGCCATGGTGATCATGCAGTTCATGACATCCAAAATCGGGATTGTAGGGGAGATGGGATTAGCCGATGCGGTACATAAAGTATTTGCCAAAAACCCCTTTCGGGGTCCGTTGTTCCTCCTGCTCATCGTTGCTATCTTTTGCGGGAATTGTGCTTATCAAGCAGGTAATGTGGTGGGGGCTTCTGTTGGCCTCGGCATCGTCTTTGGCCCGTATCGGACTCTCTTCTGCATCATTATCTCTGGGTCTGCGCTGGCTCTGGTTCTGAGCGGCAACATCAAATACATTGCCAATGTGCTGACCGGTCTTGTGTTCCTGATGGCTGTTGTATTTTTGATTACGGCTATTATCGTTGGTGTGGATGTGAAGGCTTTGCTGCACGGCATGTTCGTTCCCAGCATCCCTTCTGGATCCCTTCTCAATGCCATCGGGCTCATCGGGACCACCCTTGTTCCTTACTGCCTGTATCTCCATGCTTCTACCACGGCCAGTGAAAAAGCTGTGGATAAGGAAGAAGCTTTGATCGATGCTAAATAATGATTCTGTCACCAATGCCATTTTGACGGCCATCATTTCCGTCAGCATCATGGTGGTAGGCTTCAGCCTGTTCCAGCGGGGCGAAACCGTCAAGGGAGTCGCTGATCTGGCCCTGGGCCTGGAACCTCTGGCCGGGACGGCTGCTAAAGCCATCTTCGCTATCGGGATCTTTGCTGCTGGGATCAGTTCCGCCACCACGGCCCCTCTGGCTGCTACCTATGTGATTACCGGGATCCTGGGCTGGTCCACTGATCTGAAGGACAAGAGATTCCGTGCCATCACTACGGTGGTGTTTATCCTGGGGTGTGTGGTAGCCATCATGGGCGGCACTCCTACCAACATCATCACGATCGCCCAGGCCATCAACGGGGTGGCCCTGCCTCTCAGCGTCTGCCTGGTGGTCTATGTGGCCAATGATGTAGGTGTGCTGGGCAGCTACAAAAATACTGCCATCCTGAATGTGGAAGGCCTGGCTGTGGTGGTCATCACCCTCTTCATGGCATACCGTACCTTCATGGTCTATGCTCCGAAGATGGCCCAGATGATCGGCTGAGAAATCTCACAAAAAAAGAAAAACTCCATCAGTTGTTTCATGCTACACTGGATGGGGTTTTTCTTTTTCTCTCATGATTTTGTTTACCCATAAAGGAGGATGCAACAATGGAAAACAAGTATGCTCATTATACGCCCCAACAGGTCCGGGATTTGATCAGCAAGGGAGAGATCACTTCCAGCACTTCCGGCATGGCGGCCGGGTATGTCCAGGCGAATCTGATCTGCCTGCCCGGGGATTATGCCGAGGAATTTTACGAATTTGCCAAGCTGAATCCTCAGCCCTGTCCGGTATTGGAGGTCTTTGAGAAGACCCCAGTCTCCCATTTCCTGGCTCCGGGAGAAAATATCCTGAGCAGCATTCCCTGGTACAACATCTACCGGGATGGGAAACTGGAAAAGACCATCCAGGATGCCAATGAGTACTGGACGGAGGATATGGTGGGATTCCTGATCGGCTGCAGCTATTCTTTTGAAGAAGCCTTGCTGAAAAACGGCATCGAGATCCGCCACATGACCATGGGGACACCGGTCCCCATGTTCCGGACCACCATTGCCTGCAAACCCTATGGCCGTTTCCATGGGAATTATGTGGTCAGCATGCGTCCTATGACGCCGGAAAATGCCGAAAAGGCTAAAGAGATCACCGAACAGTTCCCTCGGGTCCACGGAGGCCCCGTCCAAATCGGGGATCCGGCAGCCATTGGCATCAAAGATGTGGATCAGCCGGATTATGGGCAGGCTGTACCCTTCCATGAAGGCGAGATCCCTGTGTTCTGGGCCTGCGGGGTGACGCCCCAGTTCGTAGTGGAAAATGTCAAACCGCCCATTGCCATTTCCCACCGGCCCGGCTACATGTTCATCAGCGATATCCTGAACACCGAAATCGAAGAAAAGCTGGCGGCTAGGGAGAAATAAAATGAGGGGCTGTTGCGCATGCAACAGCCCCTTTTAGAGGTCTCGGGTCTCGAGTCTCGAGCCGCTATGTGGCTTATGAGACCGGGGGTGTTGCACGTAACGTGCAACACCCCCTTTTTTTATTTATGCATCCTTATAGATCTTTGCGCAGGCTTCTGCCAGGCGCTTGCAGCCTTCTACGATATTTTCGTAGCTGTTGGCGAAGGAGAGACGGACGTAATATTTCCCTTCCGGTCCGAAGACGCTGCCGGGGACCAAGGCCACCTTGGCGTTTTCCAGCAGGTAGGGAGCGAATTCATCTCCCGTCATCCCCAATTTCTTGATGTTGATGAAGATATAGAAGGCCCCTTTGGGATTCTTGCAGCTGAGACCAGGGATGGCGTTGATGGCTTTCACTGCATAATCCCGGCGGCGGGCATATTCTTTCACCATGTTTTCCACTTCATCTTTTTCTTCGGTCAGGGCCACCACGCCGGCTTTCTGGACAAAGGCAGGAGCACAGGTGGTCACATGCTGATGGAGCTTGTTCATGGTCTTGATCAGTTCTTCATTGGCTGCCGCATAGCCCAGGCGCCAGCCGGTCATGGAGTAGGCCTTGGAGAACCCGTTCATGGTGATGGTGCGTTCCTTCATGCCAGGCAGGGAAGCGATGCTGAAGGTTTCCGCTCCATCATAGCGCAGCCGTTCATAGACTTCATCAGAGATGACCATGATGTCATTCTTGATGGCGATGTCGGCCAGTTCTTCCAGCACCTGTTTGGACAGGATCCCGCCGGTGGGATTGCTGGGGGTGATCAGGACCAGGGCTTTGGTCTTGGGGGTGATCTTACTGCGGATCTCGTCCAGGTCCAGCTGGTAGTCATTTTCTTCTTTCAGGGTATAGAAAATGGGGACGGCACCCAGCAGTTTGGGGACGTTTTTATAATTCAGCCAGCCCGGGTTGGGCACCAGGATTTCGTCCCCTTCGTTCAGGATGGCTTCCATAGCGCAGAATACGGCTTCGGAGAGGCCGACGGTGACCAGGACTTCTTCCGGCTTGTAGTCGATGCCGTTCTGGACTTTCAGCTTATTGGCGATGGCTTTCCGCAGTTCCATGGTGCCGAAGTTGGAGGTATAGAAAACATCCCCGGCCTGGATATCCTTGATGCAGGCGTCTTTGATGTAGGCGGGTGTATCGAAATCCGGGCGGCCCAGTTCGAAGTGGATCACCGTTTCGCCGGCCCGTTCCATGGCCAGTGCTTTTTCATTGACCTTACGGATGCCGGAAGGTTCCAGTTCGTTCATTCTTGCAGCAATGAAATTTTTCATAAGCAGACTCCTTTTTCAAATACAGTTTCCCTCCAGAGGCTGAAGGATTTTTCTTTATGGGTTTAGTATACTCTTGGACTGATCCGGAAATCCAATACCAAAGCCTTTATAAAGGAATAAAAAAGCCTTTATAGAGAGGAAAACACAAGAAAATGTTTGGAAAAGTCAGAACGAAAAAACGTAGTATAATATATATAATTCAGGAAAAGAAGAAAACCTTTGAGAATGGAGGTCCCTTTTCTTTTATCCGTTCCCTAAAAAGTGTAAAATAGGGAAGAGAGAATGAGAAGGAGTCATTTATGAAAAACCACGACTATGAATATGTCCGGACCATTGTCCAGGAAGGGAATTTTTCCAAAGCGGCCCAGAAATTGTATATCTCCCAGCCTGCCCTAAGTGCAGCCATCAAAAAAATCGAAAAGGATCTGAACGGGATTCCTCTGTTCGACCGGAGTGTGAATCCGGTCAAACTGACGGTGGAAGGAGAATACTGGCTGGAAAAGGCCAGGGAAATCGACCGGATCGAGACCCAGATCCGGGAACATTTTGCCGCTGCTGCCGGGATCCGGAGCGGGACCATTTCCGTGGGGAGCTCTGCCTATTTCTGCGCCTATCTCCTGGCCAACCTGATCCGGGAATACCACCATCTCAACACGTCCTGTGAAATCGACCTGACAGAATGTGATGCCACCTCCATGGATCAGGGGCTGCGAAAAGGGACGCTGGATGTGGGAATCGACGTGGAACAGCTGGATCCGGATCTGTTTGACAGCTACAATCTGGGAAAGGAGTACCTGCTCCTGGCGGTACCGGCATCTTTTCCTGTGAATCGGAAGGCTGCCAGATACCAAATCCGGAGGAAGCAGATCCTGGACCGGAGCTTCCTCCGGGACGATGTGCCGGGCGTGGACCTGGGGCTTTTCCGGAAGGAGCCTTTCGTATTGCTGAAAAAGAACCAGGACAGCTACCGGCGGGCCATTGCCCTTTGTGAAGAAGCTGGCTTCGAACCGGACGTAACCCTGTATCTGGATCAGCTCCTGACCGCTTACAGCGTGGCCCGGAATGGGCAGACCGGCTGTGTGTTCTTCCGAGACACCATCGTCCAGTATGCGGAAGATACGGACAAACTCTGCTACTATAAACTGGGCAGCCCCTTGGCGGCCCGGGATATCCGGCTTTCCGTACGGAAGAATCCCCGGCCCACCCGGTTGGTCCGGAATTTCATCCGCTTCATCCAGGAGAAGATGCAGGGAATCCCCGGAGGGGAAAATAGCTGCAGGGGCAAGGAGGCGCAGGAGTGAGCAGTTTCAGTGTGGCGGCAGGGGCCGTAGCACCGCTGATGTTTTTCATGGTCTTGGGGTTTTGTGTGAGCCAGAAGGCCCATTTCGATGGGACGGCCATCGCCAATTTCAACAAGCTGGTCTTCAAGGTGTTCCTGCCGGCCAATATGTTTTCAGCCGTGTACTTTTCTGATATTTCTAAGGTCCTGGATCCCCGGCTCATTTCTTATGGGGCAGGCGGAATCTTGACCGTCTATCTCCTGGCCTATTTCTTTGTGGTCCGGCTGGTCCGGGATGACCGGAAACGGGGGGCCATCATCCAAATCATCTACCGGAGCAATTTCGTGATCCTGGGGGTCCCTTTGGTGGAGAATATCTATGGGCCGGAAGCGGTGAACATGCCCTTGATGCTGGTCACCATTATCCCACCCCTTTACAATGTGCTGGCGGTGTTCACCCTAGAAAAATTCCGGGGCGGCAGGATGGACTGGCGGCATATCCTCCGGGGAGTCGTGACCAATCCTATGATTCTGGGGGCACTGATTGGAGGGCTGGTCAAACTGCTGCCTTTTCCTCTGCCGGAATTCTTGGCGAAGGCTCTGAAGGAAATGGCAGTGGGGACGACACCTTTGTCTCTGATCGTCCTGGGTGCTTCCTTCAATTTCGAAAGCGCAGTAGGGGAACTCTGTCTCCTCCTGGCCTGTATCTTTTTCCGCCTAGTCTTGGCCCCGGCGGTTTTTGTGGCTGGTGCTGTTCTCTGTGGTTTCAGAGGGCTCGAACTGGCCACTCTTATGTGTGTCACCATTACTCCCTGTGCGGTGGCCAGCTATACCATGGCCCAGCAGATGGACAGCGATGGAGAACTGACCGGGAACTGTGTGGTCTTCACTTCTGCCTTGTCCTGTGTGACCATGTTCCTTTGGATCTTCTGTGTGAAAACCCTGGGACTGATTTGATACAATGAGAACGGCACTGCATTTTTATGCAATGAATATGCGTAAAAATGCAGTGCCATTTATTGTTGAAAAACTGTTCTCTCTTTTCTTTCTTTACAAAAATGAAATCTTTTTTAAGGATTTCCAAAGAATAGTTGTACCATTATAGTATGATAGGCAAAAAGTTATAATGTAAATAAGATAACAGAAATTACAAGTTTTTTCTGGAAACTGTGAAAACTTAGTGGTATAATATCCACGTATCCAGTTTGAAGGCTGCCGAAAGGAGGGGAAAAGCATTCTTCAAACTTCTATCATACAGGAGGACGGACTATACAAATTCTGAAGACTGTATAGAGCAAGGAAGGCAACCTGCTATAATTTATCTTTCATCGATGGAGCCGGCTGTCCCCTGTGTTGAATTGATGCGGAATCTCTTGTTTTCACAGACAAGATTCCAGAAAAAAGGAGAGGGGAAAACCATGCAGTTTGATATCATGCATTTTGAAGCTTTGGGTGCTGAATCCCAGCATTTGGAAGAGGCTACCAAGGAAGCCCAGGCAAAGGGCCTGCTGCCAAAAGATTTAAAGTATGAAATCACTCCGGATGACCTGCAGACCTATCTGAAAAAACATCCTGACACTGTCCTGCCAGACATCATCACCACCAAGACCCATTCTGTTTTACCGCCTGAATACCTGAAAGGGACCAAAAAGAGCATCGTGACCCGGAGTGCCGGATACGATCATTTTGAAGCCCTGGCTGATGTAGCCAATATCACTTCTCTGCGGAATTACTGTGTAAATGCTGTGGCCCAGACCGCCATCAAATTCGTGTACTGCACCTGCGGCATGCTGAACCAGTACACCAAAAATACACTGACTTTTGAAAGAAACAAAGCCACTTCCTTCATGGAACTGAATGACAGCCGGACTGCCACCGTTTACGGGGTAGGGAAGATCGGCAAACGGGTCTATGAACTGCTGGAAGCCAACGGGCTGAAAGTCAAGGCTGTGGACCTGCGGGCCAAGGAACTGGACAAACTCTACAACCATACGGTGAACTTCGTTTCCAAAGAAGAAGGCATCAAAGATACGGATATCGTCGTGAACGTGATGAACCTGACCCGGATCAAAGAAAGCCCGCTCTATAATGTGGGGTATTTCTCCAAGGAATACCTGCTGCAGGCAACCCGGCCCATTGAATTCATCAATGTGACCCGTGGGGATATCGCTCCGGAATCCGGTCTGTTGGAACTGTACAAGGAAGGGAAGATCCTGGGGATCGGCACCGATGTATTCACCGACGAAACGGCCTTCTCCGAAGCCCTGAACGGCAGAGGGGAATTCAATACGCCGGATCTGAAGGCCGCCAAGGAAATCATGGACAAGGCCCTGGACCGCAGCGAGAACTTCTATGTGCAGCCGCATCAGGGCTTCAACTCTGACCGGGCTGCCGTGGAAAAGGCCAAGGATGCCATCATCCACGTCTGCGAATGGTACAAGAACGGCGGCAAGAAGTTCGATGAACAGCTGCCTTATTACACCCTGAAATAATCGCAGGGTCCTTTCCAAAAGAAGGAGCCTGTGAAGGGCTCCCTACATACGAGAAATGAGGGATTGATATGTCAAAAGCAATTTGGCAAGTCTTCATTGATTTCGGCATCATGGCGATCCTCCTGCTGATCGGCCAAATCTGCCGTGCTAAGATTTCACTGTTCCAGAAAGCATTGATTCCCGCCTCCCTGATCGGCGGGGTCCTTGCCTTGGTATTCGGGCCCAGAGGCTACGGCTTCCTGCCCCTGTCTCCCCAATTCGGCGTTTATGCCGCTGTGCTGATCGTGGTCATCTTCGCTGCTACCCCTATCGGGGATACTCCCAGCAAAGATAAGGTTAACAGCAAGGTCATCGGCGGCATGTTCTTCAACCTGACCGGGATCGCTATCCTGCAATATGCCGTAGGCATGTTCCTGACCATCTATGTGATCCAGTTCATCTGGCCGGAAGTTACGGATCCCTTTGGCCTGATGATGGCTACTGGGTACTATGGCGGCCATGGTACGGCAGCGGCTGTAGGGCCTGTGCTGGAAAGCCTGGGCTATGCCAACATGACGGACCTGGGGTATACCACCGCAACGGTGGGTATCGTAGGCGGTATCCTGCTGGGGATCGTGATCATTGGCTGGGGTACCAGAAAAGGCTATACCCATTATGTAACTGACCCGCAGGAACTGCCTGTTGAACTGCGGACTGGTTTGGTTCCTCCTGAAAAACAGAAAGCTGCCGGCAGAGGCACCATTTCCGCCATCTGCCTGGACCCCATGGCCTTCCATGTAGGTCTGATCCTCCTGGCTTCCATGCTGGGGTATTACAGCTCTGCCTGGTTCAAGGTGTTCACCAAAGCCACCATCAACTATGGTGTTCCTATCCCGGCATTCTGCCTGTCCCTGATCTGGGGCTTGATCATCAACAAGTTCTTGAACAAATCCGGCGCCATCAAATATGTTGACCGGTATTCCATCAGCCGGATCCAGGGCATGAGCACCGACTTCCTGATGGTTTCCGGGATCGGTTCCCTGAAACTGAGCGTAGTATTGGACTTTGCAGGCCCTCTGCTGATTGTCTGCGTGGCCGGGTTCGTGGTCAACTGGCTGTGGTTCATCTATATCGGCGGGAAGAGCTCCTTCAGCGACTGGTTCGAACGGAACATGATGGTTTGGGGCCATGCTACCGGCGTGGCTGCAACGGGCCTGCTGCTGCAGCGGATTGTTGACCCTGACCTGAAATCCAGAGGGATTGAAGACTCCGGTATCGCCGATATCTTCAACCGTCCGTTGATCATCGGCTATCAGGTCATTCCGCCCATCATCATGAACTTGTATCCGCAGAATGGCGGCGTCATCGTCACCTGGGCAACCTTCGGGATCGTGGCCATCATGTGGATCGTAGCCTATAAGTGTGGCTGGTGGGTTCCTTCCATGAAGCTGCAGAAATATGATCACAGCAAGGATGCTGCGTAATTGAATAAGTAAGTTGAAGGGGCTGTTGCATAGGCGACAGCCCCTTTTTTATCCCCTCGATGCGGGTTGGAGACGCCAGGCAGCCAGGGCTAGGAAAAGGGCTGGCAGGAGGATGGCTGTATCTCCCTGGGCCTGGGTCAGTACGTAGCCCCAGGCGGAGCCCAGGCAGAAGATGCCGTTGATGAGGACATAGACCAGGGCTTTCCGGAGGGAAGCAGGCTGGCGGTCTTCCAGATAGGATCCAAAGGCTTCCACTGTCCGTTTCATGTTTCCCATGACCATGATGCTGGTGTATTCCCGGTCCCCCACTCGGTGGAAAGTCTCCATCTGGAGTCCGCTGGCGCAGCCCATGAGGCAGAGGGAAATCCGAGTCATGAGGGCCGAGGCGGGAAGCTGGCTGGTCAGGAGCAGCAGGAAGCTTTCCAGCAGGAGGATGCGTTTCTGGAAGCGGACCTTGTCTTCCAGGCGTCTTTCCAGCTGTCGGGCGGCCAACAGGCCCAGCATATAGGATAGAGCCGGCAGCAGGAAGGGAATGATCTGCCAGAAACGGCCGGAGGCCAGTACATGGCCGGAATAGATGATGTTCCCGGTCTGGGCAAAGGCAAAGACACCGCCCCGGGCCAAGAAGCTGTAGGAAGCAGAAAAACCGCCGGCAGCTGTCACCAGGATCAAAAGGGGCCAGGACTCTGCCCTAAGACCCAGGGAGAAGGTCCTTTTTTCATTTTGCATGTCCTGCAGCGTAGAGCAGGTAGAACAGGTGGTCATAGGGCATCTCCTTTCTGTACAGAGAAAAGGTACAGGATTTTTGATTGGTTTCAGTATATAATGGAACAAGCAATTTGTATAATATATTTTATCTGTTATGATATAGAAGATACCTATTGGAGGAGAACCATGAACCTGATCCAACTGCGCTATTTTCAAACGGTGTGTGCCTGCGGCAACATGACCCAAGCAGCGGAACTGCTGAAGGTGTCCCAGCCTTCTCTGTCCAGTGCCATCCAGTCCCTGGAACGGGAATTCGGGGTGGGCCTGTTCATCCGGCAGTACCGAGGCATGGAGCTGACGGCGGAAGGAGAACGGCTGCTGAAGATGTCCCGTTCTCTGACGGAAGATGCGGACAAGCTGATCCGGATCATGCGGGATCTGGGGGCCGGGCGCCATACCCTGCGGCTGGGGGTCCCTCCCGTCCTGGGGGGCTGGCTGCTGCCCCGGCTGTATGCAGATTTCTTCCAAGGACATCCCGATCTTCAGCTGGAAATCCTGGAAGAACGGCGCAGCGTGGTCCAGCAGAAGTTGGAACATGAATTGATCGACATGGCCTTTGTGATCCATACCCAGCCTCTCAGCGGAGCGTATAAGACCCTGTGTGCGGCCAGGCTGGAATCGGGCGGGATCCTCAGCCGACGGCATCCGCTGGCTGGAAAGAAAAGGCTTTTACTGGAAGAACTGGCTGGAGAAAAGATGGTTTTGATGCCAGAGTTATTCTTTCAATCGGAACTTTTGGAGGATCGGTTCGCCAAAGCGGGAATCCAGCCCCAGATCCTGTTCCGGACTTCCCAAATCTATACCATGCTGCAGCTGGTGAAGAAACAGCAGGCTGTAGGGTTCCTGTACCGGGAAATGGTACAGGAGGATCCGGAACTGATCTTTGTGCCCTTCCAGGATCCCATGGAAATCCAGCTGAGCCTGATCTGGAAGGAGAACCATTACCGTTCGGCTGGGATGGCGGAGCTTTTGGGCTTTTTCCGGGAAAAAGACCGGCAGAAAAACCGTGGTGGAAAGGGCGGCCGGGCTGGAGCCCTGGAGGGAACCATGGTATAATATACAAGTTCAGTCTGTCAGAGAAAATCATCGGGAAGGGAAATTGGGTGGAAATCATGGAAAGCAGTCTGCCATTTATGCTGGCCAGCCCGTTGGCGGTCATCGGTCTTACACTTTTTAGCTGTGTGGTTGTGAAACGGTTTGTATACTGGAAGGTGGGAATCATCCATTATCTCTTGGGAGTGGCCCTGCTTCTGTATTTTTTTGTCCGGGGGCTGGTGAATCTTTCCGGGGGACAGCCTTTGTTCGCCCACAGTTCCTGGGTGATCCTGCCCGTAGGGCTGACACTGGCCTTCCGGGGACTCACCGAATGCCTGCGGTCCGAATTCCTGCTAACCCAGGATCGGAAGCTGGTCAGCAAGTTCGAATGGACCAACCGGTGCTTCGGGTACTGCTGCTTTATGGACCTGATCATCCTCATCGTGTATGTGGGGTCGGTGTTCTTTTAAAAGATTAAGGGGGTGTTGCACGTTGCGTGCAACACCCCCTTTTCATTGATATCCAAAAATCTCTGCAATCTCATTGTGGTAGCGCTTGATCTCGGTGGACAGGATCCGCAGGAAATCCTGCATGTAACGGGGGACGAAGGGGCGTTTGGGCACAAAGAGATGGGTCTGGATCCGGTGGTCGGCGTGGAGGACCCGGAGGGGGATCAGGGGAGCGGAACCGGGAAAGGTCCGGTTGCATTCCTGGATCACGTGATACATGAAGGAAGAGGAAAAGGTGGCCGCCAGGCCTTTCTTGCAGAGTTCGAACTGGGTGCCGTAATCGCTGATGGAAACGATTTGCTGGGCATAGATATTCTGGTTGTGGAGAAAGGCGGTATACAGGTGTTGGACCGTGCTTTTCTGCCGGTTTCCCACCAGGGGCAGGGCCGCAAACTGCCGGAAATCCAGGAAATCCCCAGGATGGAGATCCCGCCAGGGGCCAAGCCCCCGGTAATGCTTTTTGAGGAACTGGTTGGTGGCGGTGAGGATCAGGATTTCCTCTCCCACTGGGACATGGGTCAAGAGGGGATCCGGAGGATAATCCACGCCCAGCAGCACATCCAGTTTTTGGTTCAGCATCAGCTGGACCAATTCCTCCGTATCCTGGAGGGTAGCGATGATATTCACTTTGGGATACATCCGATGGAATTGGGGCAGGATATTGGGAAGCAGGATATGGGCCCGGGTGGCATTGAGGCCCAGATGGATCTCCCCGATCTGGCCTTCTTCGATTTCCTGGATCTTCAAGGTCAGGTTCTTTTCCAGGTTGGAGATCCGCAGCAGGGTCTTCCGCAGGGCAATGCCCGATTCTGTGATGGTCAGCCGGGGAGTGCGTTCAAACAGCCGGGTCCCCAGCTCTGTTTCCAAATGCTTGATATGTTCGCTGAGGCACTGCTGGGTCACATGGGCCCGTTTGGCAGCCCGGGTGAAGTTCATTTCTTCCACTGCCAGCAGGAACATCTTCTGTGAGGTATCCATGGCTTCCTCCTTCAGGGTTCAGGAAAGATTTGCTTCATTTATTTTATCACAAGATATTTCTTGTGAATATATGGAAGATGTTTTGTTTTACATTGTGAATAAAGTATGTTACTTTTATTATAAAAGTCAGAGAATAATGAAAAATATAACTGGAGAAAAGAGGTGAATCAGCCATGCTGAGAAGGAGCCTGCGCATCCAACCGGAAGATTCCGTCATGTGCGTCCTGGAGGATGCTCATAAGGGAGACACCGTGGAGACCCCGGAAGGTGAAAAAATCGTCCTTTTGGAAGATATCGAGTTCGGCCACAAGGTGGCCATCAAAGATCTGAAAAAAGGGGAACCGGTCATCAAATATGGAGAAGAAATCGGATACATGCTTACTGATGCACCCAAAGGGACCTGGATCCATATGCACAATATGGGCTGCGACCGGGGGAAGATCTGACGGGACAATGGATAGGGGGAAAGATACATGGAACGTACATTTATGGGATACCAAAGGGCGGACGGCTCGGTAGGGACCCGGAATTATCTGGTGATCCTGCCTTCCGTGTTCTGTGCCAATTCCACGGTGCAGAAAATCGCGGCCCAGATCCCAGGGGCTGTCCCCATGACCCACTGTGTGGGCTGCTCCCAAGTGGGCCTGGATCTGGAGCTGACGGCCAGGACCCTGAAAGCCATGGGCTGCCATCCCAATGCAGGAGCGGTGATCGTGGTGGGCCTGGGCTGTGAACGGTTCGACCCAGAGGAACTGTATGAAGCCATACGGGCGACGGGGAAACCAGTGGCGAAATTTGTGATCCAAGAAGAAGGGGGCCCGACGAAGACTGTAGAAAAGGCCGTGGCTGCTGGAAAGAAATTTGCAGCGATCCTGGCCCAGCAGCAGCGGGTGCCCTGTCCGCTCAGTGCCCTGATGGTGGGGACGAAATGCGGAGGGACCGATGCCACCAGCGGCCTGGCTTCCAATCCGGTCGTCGGGAACATGGTGGACCGGCTGGTGGATGCAGGAGGCAGTGCCATCCTCAGTGAGCTGAATGAACTGCTAGGGACGGAAAAGTTCCTGGCAAAACGGGCGGTGAACGCTCAGGTGGCACAAAAAATCTACGATGCAGTCTACGAAATCGAAGACGTGCTCCGGGGAGGATTGGATTTCAGCCTGCCGGAGAACCGGAACCATCTGATCAGTCGGGGAAATTTTGCCGGAGGGGTCAGCAGCGTGGTGGAAAAAGCCCTGGGAGGCGTCCACAAAGGCGGGACCCGGCCCATCCAGGATGTACTGCCCTATGCCATCCCGCCCCAGAAAGGGCAGCACGGGCTGTTCCTGATGGATTACGAAAGCCAGGATGGGGAAGTGGTCACTGGGGAAATCGGCTGCGGCAGCCAGCTGATCGCTTTCACCACTGGACGGGGCCATGCCACAGGCCACCCTTTGGTGCCGGTGCTGAAAGTGACGGGCAATTACAAGACCTATGCTGCCATGACGGAATGCTTCGATTTCGATGCCTCTCCCATCATCAGCCAGGGAGCCAGCATCGAGGACGAAGGAGAAAGGCTGCTGGATCTGGTGATCCGGGTGGCCAGTGGAGAGCAGACGGCAGCGGAGAAACTGGGAGGCACGGAGCTGTTCTGTGTGGCCCGGCGCCATGGCTACCATAAAAAGGATCCGGCGGAGCTGCGGAAACATGAAAAAGAAGTGGGCAACTGCTGACATCATAAAAAGAGATAGGAGAGAGACGAATGGGACGGTATGACAAGATTACGGACGCGTATTATCAGGGACTGATGGCTTCGGTGGGGTACCGGAGGAAGGATATCGACAAACCTCTGATCGGCATCGTGAATTCCTGGAACGATGTGAATCCGGGCCATAAACCTTTCAAGGAATTGGCCCAATATGTGAAAGAAGGGATTTGGGCAGCAGGGGGGACGCCGGCCGAATTCGGAGTGCCTGCCCCTTGCGACGGGATGTCCCAGATGCTGGGGATGCAGTATGTCCTGCCCCAGCGGGATATGATTGCGGCATCGGCAGAAGCCATGGCACGGCCCCATCATTTCGACGGGATGGTGTTCCTGTGTTCTTGTGATAAAATCGTCCCCGGCATGCTGATGTGCGCCGCAGCTCTGGATATCCCGGCCTTGGTCCTCACCGCTGGGTCCATGATCCCCTACCAGATCCCGGGACGGGATCACCCCATGGCCACCAGCGACCTGAAGGAATCCATCGGGGAAGTGAAGGCCGGACGGATCACCCAGGAGCAGTTCCGGGATTACGAAGACCATGTGTGCTATTCCTGCGGGACCTGTTCTATGTACGGGACTGCCAATACCATGGGGGTCTTTGCGGAAGTATTGGGGCTCTGCCCTCCAGATTCTACCGCTATGCTCTATTGTGCCTCTGATAAAGTAAAACAAGCAAGGAATGTGGGAGAAAAAATCGTCGAATTGGTTAAGAAACAGGTGAATGCCCGGACCTTTATGACCCGGGAAGCCTTGGAGAACGGGATCCGCCACGTGTCTGCCACCGGTGGCTCCACCAACTTCGTCATGCATGTGATGGCCATTGCCAAGTGTGCGGGAGTTTCCCTGACCTTGGATGACTTCGATGCCATCCAGGAAAGCGTACCGGTGGTGGCCAAGATGAAACCGTCCAGCAAATACAACCTGTGGGATTATTACCTGGCCGGCGGCGTCCGGGCTTCCCTTAACGAAATCCGCAGCCAGCTCCATCTGGATGTACCCATGGCCTTTGGCGGGACCATGCGGCAGCTCCTGGACAGCTTCCAGGGACCGGTGGACCGGAACGTGATCCATACGGCGGAAGATCCCCTGTATCCGGACGGCTGTTTCACCATCCTCCACGGGAATCTGGCTCCCCGGGGCGCTGTGGTGAAAAAGAGCGGCGTAGATCCGGAAATGTTCCATCACAGAGGACCGGCGGTGGTCTTTGAAAGCGAAGAAGAACTGATGCAGTCCTTCATGGCCAACAAAATCAAACCGGGCTGTGTGCTGGTGATCCGGTATGAAGGGCCCAAAGGGGGACCGGGCATGCGGGAGATGTCCATCCCAGCCGCCACTTTGGTGGGGATGGGTCTCCACAAATCCGTGGCCATGATCACCGACGGACGGTTTTCCGGAGCCTCCCGGGGACCCTGCGTGGGGCATATCTGCCCGGAAGCCTATGAGGGCGGTCCCATTGCCGCAGTCCGGGACGGGGATATGATCACCATCGATCTGGACAAGAAAATCTTGGAACTGGAAGTGCCGGAAGAAGAAATAGCCCGGCGCCTGAAAGAGGCCAAAGCCCCGGATCATAAGGCGCCCGGTATGCTGGCGGCCTACCAAGAATGTGTCCATGGAGCAGATGAAGGGGCCCTGTGGCTGTATGACCGGAAGAAAAAATGACCGGCCTGGTGCAGCACAGTCCCAAAAAACCAAAAGGATGAAGGAATGGCGGAAAACGGAGGGATGACAGGATGAATGTAATCATGTTCGTGGTTGGCCTGGTTCTCATGTTCGCATTAATGATCAAGACAAAATATGGGCCCTTTATCTGCATGCTGATTGCCGGGCTGTTCATCGGCCTGACCAGCGGCCTGGGGACCAAAGGGACCATAGACGGCCTGGTAGGAGGCTTTGGGGGCACTTGCAAGAGCATCGGGCTGCTGGTGATCTTCGGGACCATCTTGGGAGAATATCTGGAAAAATCCAATGCCTGCCAGAAAATCGCTACCACCCTGCTGAAATATACAGGGAATAAGAATGCTTCAGCAGCCCTTTCCATCACCGGGTTCATCGTGGCCATCCCGGTATTCAGTGATGTGGCCATGGTGCTGCTTTCTCCCATCGTGAAAAATGTAGGGAAAAAGAGCGGCAAGAATGCCTGTGCCTTGGGTACGGCCACCGCTTGTTCCCTGCTGTCCACCAATGCCTTTGTGGCTCCTACGCCGGCGCCTTTGGCCGTAGTGGCCATCCTGGGATTGGATATCGGGGTCTCCATTGCCTATGGTCTGGTCTGTGCTGCGGTGATCACCCTGGCGGTGTGGGCCTTCACGGAATTTTATCTGCTGAAGAAACCGGACAGCTGGTACACGGAACTGCCGGCGGAAGATCAGGCATACGGGGAAGAAAATAAGGATGTCCCGGAAAAGGAAATGCCTTCTTTCCTGGCTTCCCTGCTTCCTATCCTGATCCCCATCATCCTGATCCTGGCAGGTTCCATCGGAGGCCAGTTCCTTCCGAAAAAGAGTCTGGCCATGACGCTGCTGGCCTTTGTCAGCAACAAGAACATCGCCCTGGCCCTGGGGATTGTTTCGGCAGTAGCTCTGTTGGCCAGATACCTGCCGGAAAAGACTCGGTATACCCCCATGACTTCTGCTCTGAAGACTTCCGGGACCATCGTGTTCATCACTGCAGCTGGCGGGGCCCTGTCCAACATCGTCAAACTCACCGGGGTGGGTGATGCCTTCGCCCATGCCTTGGTGGCTTCCCCCATTCCCGTCCTGCTGATCCCCTTCCTGATCACCGGCTTCTCGAAATTCGCCCAGGGGTCCGGTTCGGTGGCAGAAATCCTGGCTGCTGGCCTTTCCCTGCCCATGTGTGAAGCCGGTCTCATGACCCCGCTGGAAGCCTTCCTTTCCATCAGTGCTGGGGCATCTCTGGGATCCCATGTGAACAACAGCTTCACCTGGGTATTCAGCGAATTCATGGGCTATGACATCAAGACCACCATGAAGACCCTGTGCGTGTGTCAGAACATTGTCATGTCCCTGACCGGCATCATCATGACCTTCCTGATCAGCGCGGTAATCCGCTGAGAGAAATAAAAAATAGAATCCAACAAGGCTGTGAAATGCTGCTGATTAGAAATAGGCAGGGGTTTTCACAGTCTTGTTCTGTTTTTATTTGGATCAAGAATAAGAGGCTTCTGGGTGTGCAGTCAGTACCTTTACTTCTTGTAGATAAAGAGAGAAAATTATAAAAAGAGACGGATCATGAAATAGGAGGCTGACATGGTTATTCAAAAGAAAGCGTTGGCGGGTACGTTGGAATCCAGTGACTGCCTGGTCCGGATCGAACCGGCGGAGGGGCTCTTCGTAACGATCCATTCGGTGGTGGAGCAGCAGTTCGGAGAACAGATCCGGCAGGTGGCCTGTACCGTCTTAGAAAACCTGGGCGTTACAGGGGCTGCTGTGGATATCCAAGATTATGGCGCCCTGGACTGTGTCATTGCAGCCCGGGTGGAAACCGCAGTCCGGCGGGCAGGGAAGGAGGCATGAACATGAGACGGTCTATGCTTTTTCTGCCGGGGAATACCCCCAATATCATCATGAATGCAGATGTGCTGGGCGCGGACAGTGTCATTTTGGACCTGGAAGATGCTGTGGCACCGGATCAGAAAGATGCGGCCCGGATCTTGGTGAGGAATACCCTGAAAACCATGAAGTTCCAGGACTGTGAAGTGATTGTCCGGATCAATCCCCTGTCATCGGGAGAATGGCAGCAGGATCTGGAGGAAATCATTCCCTACCGGCCGGCCATCATTATGCCCACCAAAATCAGCTGTTCCCAGGATGTGCAGCAGATCGCTGCCTATATGGGAACAGTGGAAAAGAAAGCCGGGAATCCGGTAGGGTCCACCCGGATCATGCCCTTGATCGAAACGGCTCGGGGCGTGGAAAATTCTTATCACATTGCGGAAGCGGATCCTCGGGTGTGCGCCATTTTCATCGGCTGTGAAGACCTGACGGCGGATCTGTGCTGCGAACGGACCAAGGCGGGGAATGAAGTGTTCTATGCCCGGAGCCGGGTGGTCTGTGCGGCAAGGGCGGCTGGAATCGATGTGTACGATACGCCTTTTACGGATATCAACGATGGGGAAGGACTGCGGAAAGATGCTGCCTTTGCCAAAGGCCTGGGCTATACGGGGAAAGCCTGCATCTCGCCCCGGCAGGTGGATATCGTCAATGAAGTGTTCTCTCCTTCGGAAGAAGACATCGCCTATGCCAGGATGGTCTTCGAGGCCATCGAGGAAGGAAAGAAACTGGGCAGGGGGGCTGTGGCCCTCCATGGGAAGATGATCGACAAGCCCATCGTGGATCGGGCTGCCCATGTACTGGAAATGGCTTCCCATATGAAAAAGGAGGTGTTCCCGGATGACTAAACTGGTAGCTTCGCTGACCGAGGCCATACAGAAATGCGGGCTGAAGGACCATATGACCATTTCGTTCCATCACCATCTCCGTAATGGGGATTATGTGCTCAACAGTGTCTTGGACGCCGTCCGGAGCCTGGGCATCAAAGATCTGACGGTCAATGCCAGTTCCCTTTTCGATGTCCATGAACCCTTGCTCCAACACATCCAGGAAGGAACGGTGGGCGGCATCGAAACCGATTACATGGGGAAGGCCGTTGGGGAAGGGATCTCTCACGGGATCCTGGCCAAACCAGTGGTGTTCCGGACCCATGGGGGACGTCCGGCTTCCATCGATACAGGGCGGAGCCACATCGATGTAGCGTTCATTGCGGCGTCTCAGGCAGATGAACAGGGAAACTGCACCGGAAAGTATGGAAAATCTGCCTGCGGGGCCCTGGGGTATGCCATGAGCGATGCGGCCCATGCCGATAAGGTGGTGGTGGTCACCGATGAACTGGTTCCCTATCCGCTGGGAGGATTTTCCATCCCGGAAACAGAAGTGGATTATGTGGTCCAGGTGGAAGCCATCGGGGATCCCAAAGGGATCGTTTCCGGGACCACCCGGATTACCCGGGATCCAGTGGGACTTCGGATGGCGGACATGGCGGTCAAGGTGATCCGGGCTTCCGGCCTGCTGAGGGACGGATTTTCCTTCCAGACCGGTGCCGGAGGAGCATCTCTGGCAGCTGCCGTATTCCTGAAAGATCTGATGGTGGAGAAAAAAATTAAAGGAAGTTTCGTCATGGGAGGCATCACCGGGTATCTGGTGGATATGCTGGAAGCCGGCTGTTTCCAGAACATCCTGGATGTCCAGTGCTTTGATCTGAAAGCGGTGGAATCTCTGGCCCATGACCCCAGGCATGTGGAGGTCTCTGCCAGCCATTATGCTTCGCCTTTGGCCAAAAGCAGCATCGTGGACAGCCTGGATGCGGTGATCCTTGGTGCTACCCAGGTGGATGTGGATTTCAATGTAAATGTCCATACCAATTCCCAGGGCGTGATCATGGGCGGCAGCGGGGGCCACAGCGATGCAGCGGCCGGGGCCAAACTGGCTATGATCGTGGCGCCTCTGAGCCGGGCCCGGATGCCCCTGATCGTAGACCGGGTCCAGACCATTTCCACGCCCGGAAAGAGCATCGATGTAATCTTGACCCAGCGGGGAATCGCCGTCAATCCCCAGCGGGGGGACTTGCTGTCCAAATTCAAGCAGGCCGGGCTGCCCGTGCGGTCCATCCAGGAACTGAAAGATATGGCGGAACAGATCAACGGCATCCCCCAGCCCCTCCAGACCGGGGACCGGGTAGTGGCCAAAGTGGAATACCGGGATGGGACGGTGATCGACGAAATCAGGAATGTGCTGTGAATGGAAGGGGGCTGCCGCTGATCCGGCGGCTCTTTTTCTTTTGGCGGAGCGGGGCTGGCTGCCGGATCCTCGGATGAAAAAAAGATAAAAAAGGGATTCCGAGACAGGAAAAATAAAAAGAAACACGAAATAAAAAAATAAGGAAAGGATGATCCTGGACCATAAAATCATTGAAGGAGGCTGAAAATGAAAAATGTAAAGATTTTGGGATTCCCACTTTGGCTGTATGCCATCCTGACCCTGATCATGGTCATCCTGGGGGCCATGGATTGGCTGCCAGGGAATATGTTGGGTTCTTTGGCCTTTGCCCTGATCGTGGGAACGCTGCTGGGATATATCGGCAACCAGATCCCCGTATGGAAGACCTGGTTCGGCGGAGGGATGCTGTTTACCTGCCTGGTGGCAGGAGCCATGAACACGTTCCATCTAATCGGACCCAATGCCCAAAAGGCCATCAATATCTTCAACGGCAAAACCGGTTTCCTGGACTTTTATATCTGCATGCTCATTACCGGATCTGTGCTGGCCCTGGAAAGGAAAGTACTGATCAAATCCTTTGTAGGATATATCCCCACCATCTTGGGCGGCGTGGTATGTGCCCTGGGCCTGGCTGGGGCTGTAGGGCAACTGACAGGAATCGGCTGGGTCAACGCAGTATGCAACTACGCCATCCCCATCATGGGAGGGGGGAACGGCGCCGGGATACAGCCCATGAGCCGGATGTGGGGCGCAGCTACCGGGATGGATGGGAATTCCTGGTACGCCACTGCTTTTGCGGTGATTTCCCTGGGGAATCTCATGGCTGTCATCATGAGCGCCTTCCTGAACAAGCTGGGGGAGATGAAACCGTCTTTGACCGGGCACGGACAGCTGATCCGGGGAGCCGAGAACCTGACGGCCGACAAGCAGGAATTCCATCCTGAATTCGCTGATTATGCTACCGGTCTGGCGCTGGGATTGGTCTGTTATTGTACAGCTGATCTGTATGCAGCCCACGTTTCTGTCATCAACAATTATTTCCATCTGGGTTTCACCATCCACAAATTTGCCTATATGGTGGTCTTCATCGCCCTGCTGAACGTTTCCAATATCCTGCCCCACAATGTGAAGGCAGGAGCCATCAGGATGCAGCGCTTCTTCGTCAGCTACATGTCCTATCCGTTGATGATCACGGTGGGGATCGGCACCACCCTGGAAGACTATGCCAAGGTGTTCGTCAATCCGGCCAACCTGCTGGTCATTGTGGTGACTGTCTTCGGTGCCATGCTGGGGACCCTGCTGGTGGGCTCTCTGTTCCATTATTATCCTGTGGAAGGCATGCTCACCGCCGGCCTCTGCATGGCCAATGGGGGCGGCTCTGGAGACGTCCAATGTTTGGGGGCAGCCAACCGGATGGAAATGATGTCCTATGCCCAGATTTCTTCCCGGATCGGCGGGGCCATCATGCTGGTGATCGCCAGTTATTTCTTTGGCAAATTCTTGTGACGGGATCTGCAGGCCGCAGATCCTAAAGGCAGTCATGGTTTTACAGGAGGCAGAAAATGAATGTATTAGCGGATCATTTATCCAAGGAAGTCCAGCAGAATCTCTTTGGCAATGCGGACCTGAACATGCTCTGGTCCTGCCAGGCGTTTCCCCAGTTCTGTTATTGGGTCCATGTGCCGGATGCCTGGCGGACTGAAGAAAATCCCCATTGCAATCTTTTGGTGATCATCCATGGCACGGGCTGTGCCGCAGAGAACTATGTCCGGGAAGCCACCCAATGGGCGGATGCACACCATACGGCAATCCTGGCGCCCCTCTTTCCCAGCGGGCTGATTGACCGGAATGATTTCAACAGCTACAAACTGCTGGCTTGTGACGGAATCCGGTATGATCAGGTCCTTCTGGCCATGATCCAGGAAATGGAGAAGCGGTATCCTGGAGTGGATGGGAAAAAGTTCTTCTTATTCGGCCATTCTGGTGGAGGACAATTCACCAACCGGTTCCTGCTGGTCCACCCTGACAGGGTGAAAGCCGTATCCATCGGGGCACCGGGCCGTCCCACTTTCATCGATTTCCAGACGGATTATTTCTGGGGCGTACGGAATTTCCGGGACGTCTTTGACAAAGACTTGGATCTGGATGCAGTACAGGAAGTCCCTGTACAGATTACCGTAGGGGCTCTGGATACGAAATATATCGGAGAATCCCCTTACGGGACCAACCGGGTGGCCAGGATGAAGAGCCTGGAAAAGAATTTCAAGGACAATGGAATCAAAGAGGTCGAACTGACAATCATCCCTGGGATCGAACATGTGGACGGGGACCGGGAACGGATCGAAGCCTGTACGGCTTTCTTTGCCAAGTTCCTGTGAGGGAAAACAAAAATCCATTTTAAAAAGGCTGTGAAATGCTGTCGGCAAATTGTGCCGGCGGCTTTCACAGCCTTTTTTCAGGAGTCTTTCCTGCCCAGATAGGCAAGTACATTGTCTTCACTGCGGCGGATATGTCTTTCCATGGCTTCTTTGGCAGCCTGTGGCTGATGGTCCCGGATATTTTCCAGGATTTGGATGTGTTCTTCCGTAGACAGGCGGTAATGTTTCTGTTCTTCGGGGATGGCATGACCGGTGCTGGGGCCGTTCCACAATTCCATCAGATAGGTGGTCAGCTTTTGGTTGTCCGCAGCTTCCCAGATGGCCATATGGACGGATTGATTCAGTTCTTCATAGCTTTTGTCATCGATGGAATCCAAACGGCTTTCCATGTCCTTCAGCCTTGCAATATATGTATCTGCATCCTTCAAGCCTTTTTCAGCAGCTTTGTAAGCGGCTGTGGATTCCAGCAGGATCCGCATTTCAAACGTATCCTGGATGAATTTTTGATCGATTTTATTGACGATGGCACCTTTGCTCATCCGTAAAGTGATCAGGCCTTCCGCCGCCAGGGTCTGGAAGGCTTCCCGTACAGGGGTGCGGCTGATGCCCAGCTGCTCGGCAATGGCCGTCAGGCTCAGTTCCTGCCCGGATTTGTATTCTCCGCTGTAGATGGCACGTTTTAAAATAGAAGTCACCCGAACCCGTGTGGGGACCATTTTTAGGGTTTGCATGGTTATCACAATCTCCTATTTACATTCTTCCATTCTATTTTATGCGGTTTTTGGCAGGAGTTCAACAAGTTTTCTTTGGAATCAAAGAAGGAAATATCGTATACGATATACGATTTGTAGCTAAATATCAGAAAATTTCATTTTTGGATTGTGTTTTTGGAAGAAATATGGTAAAAATATCACATACGAAATATCGTATACGATATATGATATTAAAAAAACAGATCCAGGGAAAACAGGGGGAGGAATATCCAATGCATGCCATTGAGAAAATCTTTGCAAAGAATGCCGGCAAAAAGACGGTAGAAACCGGTGAAATCGTGATGGCCAAGGTGGATTTCGCAGAGATCAATGATCTGTATCTGCAGACGGTCTACTCTTTTTATGAGATGGGAGGGGAAAAGGTCTGGGACAATACCCGCTGCGCTTTTGTCTTCGACCATTATGCTCCCTGTCCCACCATCAAGAGTGCCCAGAATCATAAGGAAATGCGGGAATTTGCCCAGAAGAACAACCTGAAATACCATTTCGACACCAACTGCGGGGTCTGCCATCAGGTCATGCCGGAAGCCGGCCTGATCTATCCTGGGATGATCGTGGTGGCTACGGACAGCCATACGACAACCCATGGCGCCTTTGGTGCAGTGGGCACGGGCTGCGGAGCCACGGATATGGCCACCATCCTGATGACGGGGGAACTGTGGTTCCGGATCCCTGAAATCATCGAAGTGCGGCTGGAAGGGGAAGCCCCCAAGGGCGTATTCCCCAAAGACGTGATCCTGGCTGTGCTGGGAAAGATCCGGGCCGATGGAGCGGTGTACAAGGCCATCGATTTCACGGGCAGCTATGTGGAGAACCTGAATGTGGCAGGACGGATGACCATCTGCAACATGGCTGTGGAAATGGGCGCCAAGACGGCCTACATGCAGCCGAACCAGGCCGTGCTGGATTACGTAAAGGCACGTGCCGTCCGTCCCTTTGAAGTGCAGTACACCGACCCAGGGTATACCTATGCAGAAAGCTATGCTTTCGATGTTTCCCAATTGGAACCGGAACTGTCCTGCCCCAGCAGTGTGGAAAATGTCCATACCCTCTCCAGCGTAGTGGCCCAGGGACCGGTGAAGCTGAACCAGGGCTATATCGGATCCTGTACGGGAGGACGGGAAGAAGACATTGCCATTGCCGCAAAGATCCTGAAAGGGAGACATATCCCGGAATATACCCGCCTGGTGGTGATTCCAGCTTCCAATGAAGTGATGGAGAAATGCCTGGAAAAAGGGTATATCCAAGCTCTGATCAAGGCTGGGGCGACCATTTCCACCCCTGGATGCGGGGCCTGCCTGGGAGCCCATGAAGGGGTGCTGACCGCCGGAGAGGTCTGCATCACCAGCACCAACCGGAATTTCCCGGGACGGATGGGATCCACGGAAGCCCTGATGTACCTGGCCAGCCCGGCTACGGTGGCAGCCAGCATGGTGACCGGATATATCACGGATCCCCGGAAGTATCTGTAAGGTGAAGGAGGAAGCAGAGATGGAAACAAAGGTAACGGGAAAAATCATCGTAGTGGGAGACAACATCGATACGGATCAGATCTATCCGGGGCGGTATCTGGATATCGTAGACCCCAAAGAAATCGGCAGCCACTGCCTGTGCGGAGTGGATGAAAACATCGCTGCCAGTTTTCCCAAGGGAGGCATGGTGGTGGCCGGCCGGAATTTTGGCTGCGGGTCTTCCCGGGAACATGCCCCTATCGCGCTTTTGAATATGGGTGCCAAAGCGGTACTGGCAGATTCTTTTGCCCGGATCTTTTTCCGGAATGCCATCAATCTGGGACTCCTGCCCATTATCTGCAAGGGATTGAAGGACAAGGTGAAAGATGGGATGACCCTGACCCTGGACCTGGAAAAGTATCAGGTGACGGTGCAGGAAACCGGGGAAACCTATCCCTGTGAGAAACTGGGACCCCAGGCCATGAAGATCCTGGAAGCCGGGGGCATCAAACCGCTCATGCGGGCAAGATTCGCCAAAGAAAAAACGGGCAAGTAAAACGAAAGGGGGAAGTACATCATGCCTATCGAGCTGGTGTTTGTCATCGGGATTGCGGTACTGCTTTTCCTGTGCCTGAAAGTGAAAGCCAATGCGTTCATGGCACTCCTGGCTACGGCCCTGGTCATGGGGATGCTCTCCGGTCTGGGAGGACCGGCAACGGTGAAGACCATTACTTCTGGGTTTGCTGGGACGGTAAAGAGCATCGGGATCGTCATCATTTTCGGGATCCTGCTGGGGAACTATCTGGATGCAGCCAAGGGGACCAATCGGATGGCCATCGATGCGGTCCGGCTGGTGGGGCAGAAGAGAGCCAGTCTGGCCATGGCCATCACAGGATATCTGGTTTCCATCCCTGTTTTTTCGGATGCTGCCTGTGTCATCCTGGCTCCTTTGGTGAAAGCCATCCATCGGAAGACCGGGATTCCCTTGGCCGTACTGGCGGTCAGCCTGTCCGGGGGACTCCTGGCCACCCACGTGTACGTGCCTCCTACACCAGGGCCCCTGGCTGCGGCAGGACTGCTGGGCATCGATATCGGCCAGGCCATCCTTTGGGGAGCTTTTGCTGCTGTATTTATGACGGCAGCCGGCTGGATCTTTGCGGAAACGTATCTGCGCAGCCGTCCGGAATGCTATTACTATTTCCAGCCAGATGCACAGAAAGAGGAAGAAGCCGCTTTTGATGACAATACGGATGATCTGCCGGGGACTTTGGCCAGTCTCATCCCTCTGGTGATTCCTCTGTTGCTCATTGTGGGGAATACTACGGCTGCCATGCTGCTGCCTAAGAAACATCCGCTGTTGGCTGTGACTTCCTTTATCGGCGATGCCAACATCGCCCTGGCAATCGGTGCACTCCTGGCCATCCTTACCTTGGGAAAACGGATGGGGGGAGAAAAGGTACTGAAAATCATGGATACCACTCTGAAAGACGCCGGGCCCATCGTATTCATCACCTCTGCCGGCGGGGCATTAGGTGCTGTGCTGAAAGCCTCCGGAGCTGGTGCCAGCCTGGCCCAGATGGTCATCGACACCGGGCTGCCCTTCATCTTGATCCCGTTTGTCATCTCTGGATTGCTGAAAATCGTCCAGGGCAGCGGCACCGTTGCCGTGACCACCGCTGCCACCTTGTGTGCTCCCATTGCCAGCAGCCTGGGACTGAATCCCATCCTGATCTTCCTGGCTTCCGGAGCTGGTGCCAGATCTTGCTGCCACGTGAACGACTCCTATTTCTGGGTGTATACCAATTGTATGGGCTTTGATATGAAAACTGGGCTGAAGACCCTTTCCATCAGCAATATCTTCATGGCGTTGGGAGGTCTTCTGGCCACGTATGTCGCCAGTTTCTGGCTGTAAGGACTTATAAAACTTTTTGAAAATGGATCGGCTCTCTGGAAAACCTTCGGACGGAGGTCTTCCAGAGAGATTTTTTTGCAAAAATTGGACAAGAATACTTATTATAAAAACTTTGCTTACACATAAATAAAGAAAATAAAAATAAATGCAAAGAAATGGTTGCATCCCATCATTTATTATAATATTATAATATTATAATAAATGATGGGGAGGGGAAAATATGACGTGGCAGATGATTTTGGTCATTGCATTATTTTTCTGGATTTTCATTGCATTGAATTGGAAAATCGCCGATCCGGTGATTGTGGGGATTTCCATTCCAACGATCCTGGCTTTGGCCGGCATCTTGAAACCGGCTACCGCCTTTTCGGATTTCTCCAATTCCACCTGTATGTTCTTCATGAGCATGTTCGTCATTGGTCGGGCCATCATGAAAACAGGGCTGGCCGATACCATCGGAAGTACCATCATCAACTTGATCGGGAAAACGGAAAAACGGCTGACTTTGAGTGTAGCTGTGGTTGCTGCTAGCATGAGTGCTTTTTTGAATGATACAGGGACGACCGGCTGTCTGATGCCCATCGTGGGGGCTATGGCACAGAAGGCACAGGTCAAGCTGTCCAAGATTTATATGACGCTGGCGTTCTTTGCTTCTATGGGAGGAACCATTACCTTGATCGGTACGACCCCTCACATCATCGCCGGCGGCCTATTGGAAAAAGCCGGGTACCAGGGGTATGGGTTCTTTGAATTTACGAAAGTCGGCCTGCCCATTACCATCATCGGACTGATTTATATGTATTTTTTCGGGTATCATACGCTGCCTGAAGTGGAAACCAGCTATGATCAGGTCCCTCCCGTCGCTCATAAAGACAAACGGGGAATGATCATTACCTCTGTTGTTTTTGTGATTTTGGTGATTGCCCTTGCCACGAAAATCATGCCGTTCCATTTGGCAGCCGTCCTGGGAGCCATGATTGTAGTGGTGACTCGGTGCATTACGGTAAATGATGCCCTGGATTCTTTCAGCATGCCCACCTTATTCCTGGTTGCCGGGGTCTTTCCGCTGAGCGGAGCTATGGCCAAAACCGGTGTTACCCAGATGATCATCGACTTTACTTCTCAATATGCAACATCTGTCAGCCCTTATGCGGCCATCCTGATCATTTCCGGGCTGACTGCTTTCTTGACCCAGTTCATGATGGGGACTTCTCTTTCGGCCATTATGCTTCCCATGGGAATCGTTTATGCCCAGTCTCTGCATTTGGATCCACGGGGTGTGGTCATGGCCATCGCCGTTGCTTCGTCCCTGGCTTTCTGCACGCCTTTTGGTACAGGGCCCAACCTGTTGGTCTGGAAACCGGGCGGATATGAGATCAAGGATTATTTCAAGACAGGACTGCCGCTCCTGGTGATGGCATGGCTTGTATCTTCAACGATTATCTGGTATTTTTACGAGTTTGCCAAATAAAAGAGGTTCAATTTAGAGGAGGTCTTTTTTATGTTTTTGATGAAAGAGCGTGTCCAAGGTGTAACTGACGAACTGCGGAAATTGTACGAAGACGTTTGTCCGTCCAGCATTGGCCATATGACGGATTTTGGTTTCATCACAAGTCTGAAGCCATTTCAAAAGGATTTCCACTTTGTAGGGAATGCAGTGACCGTTCAACTGCCTCATATGGATTCCATCGCAATCCATAAGGCCATCGATGTGGTGCAGCCTGGGGATGTGCTTTGTGTCAATACCTGCAATGAATATGACAGAGCGCCTCTAGGAGAACTGGTAGGCTATTCCTATAAGAAAAAAGGTGTAGCAGGCGTCATCATCGATGGCTGCATCACTGATGTCAAAGCGCTGCAGGCCATGGATCTGCCCATTTTCTGCCGGGGTGTCAGTGCCCTGACGACCAGAAGTGTAGGCATTGAAGGGATGATCAACGTACCCATTGCCATCGATAATGTGGTCATCAAACCGGGAGATCTGGTGGTTGCAGACGATGACGGGATTTTTGTGGTGGATCCGCAGTTTGCCAAAGAATATGGCGAACGGGCTGTTGCCAAACAAAATGGAGAACCAGCAACGAAAAAACGGATCGATGCAGGGGAAAGCCTGCCCCATATCAACGGAAATTATAAATACTTTGAGAAAGCGTGACCGGAATGGAGAAGGAGATTGCCTTACTGAGCCAGTTTGCAGAGGAAGATCAGGAGTATATCAGAGCACTCAGACGACAGTTCCATCGCCATCCGGAGCTGAGTTTCCAGGAATTTGAGACTACTCGGACCCTTGCGGAAGAATTGCAGAAATGCCCTGGCATGGAAGTGACTACCTGGGACGGAAAAACCGGTGTGCTGGGCGTACTCCGTGGAGAAAAAGCTGGCAAGGTAGTGGCACTGCGGGCAGATATCGATGCCCTTCCGCTGGAAGAAAAATCAGGGCTACCCTTTCCTTCCGAACAATCTGGAGCGGCTCATTGCTGCGGCCATGATCTGCATATGTCCGTGCTGATCGGAGTGGCTCGGGTCTTAAGCCATCATCCGGAGCTGTTCAGCGGGACGGTAAAGTTTATTTTTCAGCCGGGAGAAGAAAAGCTGGGCGGTTCTGAAACTATGATTGAAAGAGGCGTTTTAAAGAACCCGGATGCCCAGGCCATTTTTGCCATGCACACCTGGCCAGCGGTGGATGCTGGCAGTGTGGGTTTCCGGGCAGGTGCTTTTATGGCATCTTCCGATGATATCGATCTGAGAATCATTGGGAAATCTGGGCATGCTGCTCATCCGGACCAATGTGCTGATCCGATTGTTGCCTCTGCCGCTGTGATTTCCGGACTGCAAACCATTGTTTCCCGTGAAATCAAACCGACGGATTCTACTGTCCTGACAATCAGCATGATCCAAGGGGGCAAGGCGCGGAATGTGATTGCACCGGATGTAACGCTGAAAGGGACGGTGCGGACCATCAGCAATGCCGTACGGGACAAAATGCCCGCCATGATCCAGGACCTGGCTGGCACCATTGCCAAAAGCTATCATTGTGAAGCAGAAGTCAACTATACAAAAGGAGTGGCGGCTGTCATCAATGAAGAAGGACTGAATAACCTGGCCAAAAAAGCGGCGGCGGAAGTCCTGGGAGCTGAAAAGACCGTGGATCTGAAAGAGGTCTCTCTGGGCAGTGAAGATTTTTCTGCCTATCAGCAGGAAATCCCCGGTGTCCTGTTCCGTTTGGGAACAGGGAGCGAAGATCCACAGACTCGTCTGGGGCTCCATAATTCGGCAATCCGCTTTGATGAAAAGGCCCTGCTGGCGGGGGTCAAGGCACTGAGTGCGGTGGCTCTTGCTTATTTGGATGCATGAATTCCTTCAATTGATCCCAAAACGTTGAAAACCCCAAAGAACAGCTTTTAACCAGCCTGTTCTTTGGGGCTTTTAGTTTGGGGCAGACTGCCAACGGGTTCCAGGCAGAGTCACTTTTCCTGGTAATGGACCCTGTACTTCCATTCTTCTGTTAAAACATAAAAACGGACAAATTCCAAGAGCCTGTCTTTTTCCCTATAGGTCTTTCGATTGATGAGCAGCACAGCCGTATGGGGAGGGACTTTTAAAAGTTCAGCCACCTGTTGAGGGGCAGGGACGGCCTGCAGCTCATCTTCCGTACGGATAATGGGAATGTGATTTTGGTCATAGATGGCGAGCAGAGAAGAAAAATTCCCTTCTTTTTTGATGAGAGTACTGTCCAGTTCAAAGATAAAGTGATGGAGATAATAGAGCGGTTTATCTTTGAAATACCGGATGCGGCGGACACTTACCGCAGGAGTACTGGCAGGGATCCCTACAGCTTCTGCAATCTCCTTTGGCAAAGGCTGATCTTCTACAGAGAGGGTTTTACAATAGAGATATTGGTTGTTTTCTTCAAAATCCTGTTCGAATCCTCCTAGATTCAAATGGGGCCATTCTCGTCGTCCTGCAATGAAAGTACCCTTGCCCGGCCTCCGCAGGATGAATCCAATCCTTCCTGCTGCAGACGATCCAGTGCTTGGCGTACTGGCGCTTTGCTGGCGTTGTACTGCAGAGCCAGTTCAGCCTCCGTAGGCAGCTGATCCCCTTCCTCATAGAAATGGGTTTTGATTTTATGCAGTAATTCATTATAAATCTTTTCATGCAGTGATTCTGTCATAATGGTTCTCTCTTATCTTTTTCTTTTAAGGATACCAGGTACCGGTTATAAATTCAAATTTTTTGTGGCTGTTTTTTCTGAACTGCCATTGGAGGAGGGCCAATCATTCTCTTTTTCATTACAAATAAGTCACTGTCGGCTTGAAAATATCCTCTTTATACAAAACAAACAGACTGTGAAAGAAGCACCATAAAACATGATCCACATCTTTCACAGTCTGTCGTTGGGTATTCAGTGCCAGGAGAGTTGGAGTCTTTCTCTGCTTGGAATTTATTTCTTCAGCCCTTCAATAAAGCTGATGACACACTGGTTGAACTCTTCCGGCTTTTCCCAGAACAGCATATGGCTGCAGTCCTCAAAAATCTTTGTTTGGGCACCGGGGATGTTTTCTCCGACCCAGGCACTTCCGTGCACATCGAAGACCTTGCTTTCCCGGGCGCAGCAGACCAGGGTAGGAAGCTGGATGTGAGGCAGGAAATCCCTCCAGTCCAGGTTGGTGTGGTCCCGCATGATTTCGATCCGCACATAGGGCGGGCATTTGCAGATTTCATCCACCAGCATTTTGTGGTCCTCAGCTGAAGGAGCATGTTTCAGACAGGCCCCCACAAGCCCTTCTGCAGCTCCTCGGGGATCACTTTTGGCGGCGAAACAGGTTTCCATGAAGGTTTCTACATCGAAACAGGCTTTCTGTCCCCAGGGCCAGTCAGGTTTCACATATTGGGCCGGAGACTGATCCACGCAGATGAGGCTGTCGATCCGATAGTTCCCAAACAATTCGATATAGCTCCAGAGGATGGAAGCTCCCATGGACCAGCCTAGTACCGTAACATCTTTCAGGTCCAAGGCATCCAGCAAATTCTTCACATCCATGGCGTACCGGGAAATGCGGTGGCTGTGGAGCACTTTTTCAGATTCCCCATGGCCCCGCATATCCATCAGGACAACCTGGAAATGCCGGGAAAGTTCCTCTACATTGTATTTCCAGAATTTCGTAGAACAGGTCCAGCCGGGAAGCATGAACAAAGGCTTTCCTTCTCCATGGATTTCGTAGTAAATGGATACATTGTCGTTGGTTGTAATAAATGGCATGGTCCTACCTCCTGTGAAATAAAAATGGAAGATTCTGAATTAAGTATATCACAGGGAAAGACAGCTGAAAATCGTGAGGGGAATGGTAGGAAAACGAATACAAGTTTTTTCTTGTGCTGAAACAAACCTAATAATGAAAAACAAAAATAATAGCAGCCAAATGGAAGTAAAAACGATTGAATTTTTCGAAAAAACAAACTAAAAAGTATAAAAACAAGTTTTAACTTGTTTTTATACTGAAATTACTTGTTTTTCCTTGTATAAAATCCGTGCTACAGTATATTTGGACAAAGCGAAACGGACCGGTCCCCCATGAGCTTTGATGACCAGAAATGTGTCAGAAATTGTGGGAGATAAAGTATGGATAAAAAAATTTTGCTTCAAAAGGCAATGGATTTGCAGAGGGGTGCCTATGATTTACATGTACATTCTTTACCATCGGTATTCCCGAGAAAATTGGATGGTGTAGAACTGATCCGAGCCGGCGAACAATACGGTATGGCAGGGATCCTCTTAAAAAGTCATTATGAACCGACGGCATTACGGGCCATGCTGATCAATAAATACTGCCATTGCCAATGTAAAGCATATGGGGGCCTGGTTTTAAACTGGCCTGTGGGGGGATTGAACCCTTATGCTGTATATGAGGCCGTACGGGCGGGGGCGAAAATCATTTGGATGCCTACCAGGGATGCAAGAAACAGTCTGAATTTTGGCAATATGGACGGAGATTTTTTTAATAGACCGGGAATCAGTATCCTGGATGAGAACGGCCGGATAAAAAAAGTTGTTTATGAAATTATGGATATCATCAAGGAAAGAGGTGGATGTCTGGCAACAGGTCATATCAGTCCGGAGGAATCCATTGTATTATGTAAAGAAGGACGTGCCCGAGGAGTTCCAATGATTTTAACCCATCCTGAATTTCAGAGAACAAAGATTTCAGGAGAGATACAGAAAGAGCTTGCGGAGCAAGGCGTCTTTATTGAAAAGAATTGGTTAAATCTTGTAACGGGGTCCGTGACAGCTGAAGAAATGGCTGCCAATATCCGATCTGCAGGCGTGGAGCACGTGTATTTGGCAACGGATCGAGGGCAGCAAACGGGTCCTTCTCCCGTAGAAGAATACAGGAACTTTATTCTAGCAATGCTGGAACAAGGCTTTACAGAGAAGGAACTCTTCATCATGACGCATCAGGTTCCTGCACAGATTATCCATCTATCTGCATAAAGGTCAGGGGGAGTCAAATTATGAAAACGAAAAAAATCCTATTGGGGCTGCTTATGACAGCACTGGTGGTGAGTGTATCCGGATGTGGATTGTTTTCATCTGGAAAGAAAAAAGATGGGCCGATAACCATCGGAATTGGATATACTACCGCATCGAATCCTGACGATCCTTATCATGTAACTGCATTAACTTTTAAAAATTATGTGGAGAAGCATACAAATGGACGGATCACAGTACATGAATACCCCAGCAGCCAATTGGGCAGTGAACCGGAAATGTGGGAAGGGATGCAAATCGGGACTTGTGACGCCGCTGTTTTAACAAATGCTTACGTAGCTTCCTATGTCCGTGCAAATGGAGCATTGGACCTTCCCTTTATTTTCAAAAATGTAAAGCAAGCTAGAGAAATTTTGGATGGCGAGTTCGGACAGGAACTGATGGATAATATGAAAGAAACGGGCGTTACCTGCCTTGCTTATTCAGAAGGAGGGTTCCGGCAGCTATGCACTCGGGACAAGGCGATTCGGAAACCAGAAGATTTGGTTGGCCTGAAAATCCGCTGCATGGAAACCAAGACGTATTTGTCCGCTTATCACTCTTTGGGAGTAAATGCAACGCCTATGGCTTGGGGAGAACTTTTGACAGCATTGCAGCAGGGTGCTGTAGACGGCTGTGATGCTCCTCTTAGTGTGCTTTATACGAATGGATTTCCTGATATCTGCAAATATATCGATAATGTGAATCTGTTTTATTCTCCGCTCCCAGTCTGTGTGTCTACAAAAGTTTATAACAGCCTGACTCCGGAAGATCAAAAGATTTTAAAAGAAGCTGCAGTTGAAGCGGCGAAAGCAGCTCGGAAAAATAATGATGATTCTGCAGCACGTATGGAAAAAGATTTAACCAGCAAAGGAATGACCATTATTCCAGAAAAAGAAGTTGACAGCGAAGGCTTCCGGCAGGTTGCAAAGGCTTGTTATGAAGAAATGGAATCTTATATCGGCAGCAAGTGGGTGCAGAAGCTGCAAAAAGAAGTAGGCCTTCTGTAAGTTTTATGGAAGGGGAGAGCACAATGGAAAATTTAGTAAAAGTATCGGATCGGATCAATAAGATTGTAAGCTATGTGGGTGCTGTTTGTTTTGTTGTACTTATCTTTGCCTGTGTCTTACAGGTATTCTGCAGATTTATCTTGAATCATTCCTTGTCTTGGACAGAAGAACTGGCACGGTATGCTTTTATTTGGATGCATATGATTGGAGCTTCCTTGCTTATTGGAAATGGAGGCCATGCAACGGTAACGGCTATTCTGGATTTACTGCATGGAGGACTGAGGAAGAGTGCAGACCTGTTCATTGAAGCAGTGATCCTCATTGATGGGGTACTCATGACCTATGCTGGTACGTACCTTTCTTATGCTTCTCGAACCAATTTGAGTACAGCGATGTCGGTCCCCATGTGGTGTATCAACTCATCAGTTGCTGTTGGAGGTGTCCTTTTGATTATCCAGGCTTTGGTGAAAATGCTTGTGCTCTGGAATGACAATAAGTAACAGAGAAGGGGAGATTGAATATGAGTATGGTATTTATTGTCCTTTTTGGACTGATGCTGACCGGTGTCCCTGTTGCCTTTGCTATTATGAGTTCCGGAGTTGCCTATCTGGCAATCACAGATACGAACGTAGCAGTTTTGGCACAGCGAATGGTCTATGGAATGAATTCCTTTACTTTGCTTGCCGTACCTCTATTTATTCTTGTAGGAAATTTAATGGACTTTGGAGGAATCTCCAGACGGTTGACAGACTGGGCGAAAAGTCTGCTTGGCTGGCTGCCTGGTGGCTTGGGTGTTGTTACGGTATTTAGCTGTGCAATTTTCGCGGCATTGACGGGTTCTGGACCGGCAACGGTAGCTGCTATCGGATCAATCATGCTTCCTGCTATGACCAAGGCCGGCTACTCGAAAGAAACGAGCGCTGGGTTGGTTGCTTCTGCCGGGGCATTGGGACCGATTATCCCTCCCTCCATTCCAATGATCGTCTATGGGGTAACGATGAATCTTTCCATTCCTGCGATGTTCGTGGCTGGAATCATTCCTGGATTGGTGATTGCTGCAGCACTTTCCGTTGTAAATGTTATTTTTGCATACCGGAATCCAGAGGTCTTAAAATTTGCCGGAACTGTAAAATTTGATGGTGCTTATTGCTTGAAGATGTTTTGGAAAGCTTTAGGCGCATTGGGACTTCCTGTTTTGATCTTGGGAGGTATCTATGGCGGGATTTTTACTCCGACTGAATCTGCGGCTATCGGGATTGTCTATGCACTGATTTTAGGGTTTGCTTTGGGAGAATTAAAAGTCAAGGATCTTCCTAAAATCCTCATTTCCTCTCTAAAAACTTCTACGATGGTGAATTTCATCATTGCGGCAGCATCTTTGTTTTCCTGGGTCGTTTCCAAGAGCCAGATTGGTGTAACGATTTCTCAGGCCTTTATTTCTATGGTTGCAGGAAGCCGTACCATTTACTTATTGGCACTGGTCGTAATTCTGCTGATTGTTGGCTGTTTGATGGATAATATTGCGGCGACTCTTATCCTGGCACCCATTATGATCCCTGTTGGCATCAAACTGGGATGCAGCCCACTCCATCTTGGCATGCTGTTCTGTATTTGCTTGGTCGTAGGCTTCGTAACCCCTCCTTTTGGCTATAATCTGTTTACAGCCATTTCAATTTCAGGCCTTAACTTTAAACAGATTGTTCGAGGATCCTTACCTTTTTTAATGGTCGAAATTGCCCTCCTGTTTGTGTTTGCCTTTATTCCTGGAATCATTACTTGGCTTCCGGTTCTGATGGGATTTAAAATTTAAGGATTACGGAATAAAATGTGAGAAAGCAGCTCTTCCTTGTGAGATGGGCTGCTTTTCTCTATAATGGGAAACAAGATGTATCATTTCTTTAGTTTATGGATGGGAGAATCTAATGAAAATAGGATTTGAAGTTTTTTTGGTAGTGTGTGAAGAAATGAGCGTTACCCGGGCAGCCCGAAGGCTTTTTATTACCCAGCAGGCGGTCAGTGATCATATCAGACGGCTGGAAGAAAAATATGGGATCAGTCTTTTTCAGAGAAAACCAGATTTTCATCTTACAGCAGAAGGTGAAATTATGCGCAGCAGTCTGCAGCAGATGAAAATTATGGAAAGGAATATGGAAAGGACACTCTCTTTTTATTCAAAAGGAAGTATGGGGAACTTTACAGTAGGAATCAGTACTTCCAGAGCTCCTATCATCCTGCCGCTGGTCTTGCCAGAGTTTTCACAGGAATTTCCCCTTGTCCATGTTTCTTTCGATGAAGAAGATACACAAATCTTAGAAGAGCGGTTGCGGCAGGGAAATATTGACCTTTTTATCGGGGTCAATACTACGCCTGATGATAATTTTGAAATCCATACGATTGCTTACGATGAAATCATGCTCGTGATACCGGAAACCCTTTTGGAGCAGTATTTTTCTGCCGAACAGGTCAATTCAATGAAGGGAACTGCCGATTTGAGAGATTTTACTGAGATCCCTTTTGTGTTGCCCAATTTTACCACAGGAAAAGTCAGCCATGTTATACAGGAATACCTTGCTTCACACCATGTGCAGCTAAATGTCCAGTATAATATCAGCGACAGCGAAACCCAAATCGATATATGTTCAGCGGGACGGTGCGCCGCGATCTGCCCCCGTATGTTGTTGGGATATGTGGATCAGAACAATCGCCTTGCTGGAACAAATGTCCAATTGAGGGTGTTTTCGCTGAAAGATATCTGGGAAAAATTAAGTATTGATTTGGTCATCCATAAAAGTGTCGTATATCCACCTTATGTGATACGCTTTATGGAATTGGTAAAAGAGAAGATTGGAACGCCGATGCATTGATCCCACTTTCTATCGTAAGACAAGAGGCCTTGTGAACAGAAATGTCCACAAGGCCTCAATACTTATTATAAAATGATCGGTTTTCTTATTCCTGGCTTATTCCCTCCAATACTATATGGCCATCTGGCAGAAGAGCTCCACCACAGCCGTCTACTCGCTGTGTCCCAGCTGCGTAATACTCTCCATTTAGGCACATGACACTGTTGAGCATGGTACTCATGGCTTGATCCCTGGGAACCTGTACAATGGTATGACCACGTTTCCGCAGCAGATTTAAAGTATCCTCTGAAATTCCCAGTTCCACTTCCAGCCCCTGTTTTTGTGTCTGGCAGTGGATGTAGGGAAGGCCCACCAGCCGCTCTGGTGTCAGGCCAAAATCAACTCCGTTGACAATTCCTTGTACAATGCCCGTGATAATCCGAGGACCTCCTGCAGCTCCAATGGCTAGGAAAGGCTTCCCATCCCGGCACACCATGGTGGGCGCCATACTGGACAAAGGTGTCTTTCCGCCGGCAATACTGTTGGCCATGCCATAGCTCAGGCCCTGACTGGTAATAGCCCCGGCTTCTGCGGAAAAGTCACTCATGGCATTGTTCAGGACGAAGCCTAATCCATCCACCACAATACCGCAGCCGAACCAGTCACGGACGGTCTGAGTTTGGGAAAAGGCATTTCCCTCCTTGTCCATGACTACGAAATGGGACGTATTCCCAGGATAGTCTTTGGCGGCAATATTTTCTGCTGCTGCAAATTCTCCTGCAGCTTCCGTCATGAGTGCCGCCCGTTCCTCGGCAAACTTCTTGCTCACTAGGCGGTCCGTATCCACTTGGACAAAGTCTGGATCTCCCAGTGCCTGGCTTCGGTCAGCAAATCCCAATTTCATGGCTTCTGCCAGGGCATGGATTGTGGCAGCCGTATTCTGTCCCGTTTTTCTTACATCTCGGGTTTCCAGGATATTCAGCATTTCCAGGACCGCACAGCCCCCGCTTGGCGGGCCAAAGGACACCACATCTGTCCCGTGATAGGAAGTGTGAAGGACATGGCGGTATTTGGGCCGGTATTCCGTAAAATCTTCCAGGACAAAACAGCCGCCCCTTGCATTGATTAGATCCACCATCTGCCGGGCGGTCTTTCCGGTATAAAAAGCATCAGCCCCTTTTTCTGCCAACTGTTCCAACAGTTTTCCGATTTCCGGATTGGTCTGTTTTTCCCCAAAACGGTATTGGCTGCCGTCCGGTTTCAGATACAATTTCCGGAAGGCAGCTGAAAGTCTCCGTTTCCGACGGACGGAATCATCCTCCATGGTCAAAGATTCCGTATACCCTGTGCCGAACCCTTCTTCTGCCAGGCGGATGGCTGGTGCTGTCACTTCCTTCCAGGTCAGAGTTCCATATTTTTCCAACACTTCTTCCAGTGTCCGCAACAGACCGGGAACGGTTACCGATTGTCCTCCCAGATCCTTCCATTCATCCTGGACTTCTCCATCTTTAATAAAGAGATTCGGACCGGCTGCTTTGGGAGCGATGCCTCGGCCGTCCAGAGCTATGAACCTGTTTTCTCTGGCCACATACAACAGGGAAAAGCATCCGCCTCCCAAACCAGAATGATGAGGTTCTACTACAGACAGAGCCAGGGAAACTGCCACTGCCGCATCAAAGGCATTGCCGCCGTGTTTCAAGATTTCCAATCCCGCTCGGGTAGCATAGACACTATTGCTGCTGATGGCACCGCGGGATCCATGAGCTACCGGCCGGCTCCAATAAGCGGGCCACATATAGATTCCTTTTTTTGTCTGGGTCATACTGCTTCCTTCTTTCCGGTCATCAAGGATACGATGATACCTACAGAATAAGTTACAATTACCACAGGGTATACTGCTTCCAACATATCCGTCAGTTTCAGGAGCATCCAGGCGACCCCCACGACCATTCCGCAGAGCATGCTCCAGAAGGCTCCCTGAGGAGTAATCTTCTTCCACATGATTCCGGCCAGGATGGAAAAGCTTACTGGTGCCGCAGCCACATGCTGCAGAGTCAGGAACAGGTTGGTCAGAGCGTTGCTGGGAATCAGGTTGGCTGGAAGCAGAGTCAGATACGCAAAGATGAAGGTGATCCACTTGGAAATCTTCAGAACTTGGGCATCATCTGCCTTGGGATTGATTTCTGTCTTGTACACATTGGTGATGATGGTACCGGTGGCCAACATCATGGTAGCCATAGTAGCCGCGATAATCATGGTAGCAAAAGCAAAGACCACGCCCGCAAACAGCGGACTGCTGAAAGCTTTGATGGCATAGGCAAAAGCCGTGGTCCCGTTCCCCAGATCAGCTCCAGAAGCTTTAGAGAACATACCGCAAAGAGCTGTCAGAATGCAGATAGGAGCAGCAATTACATACCCCAGGATGGACCCGGTCCGGGCCGCTTCTGGAGATTTGGCCGACAGCAGAGGTTGCAGAACCGACTGCATCACTGCTGTACTGATGCACCCGCCTACGATCCAGGCAATGATCCGATGGGTAGGCATATTGTGCCAAGAGGCATACTGGGTAGGCAGCTTGGCCAGCAATCCACTGTAGTTCCCGAATTTGGGAAGCGTGGTGAAGACAAAAGCCATCAGCAGGATATAGGTCCCGATGCAGACCACCCGGCCAACAGCGGATGCACCCCGCATACCGGAAAAGCTGGTATAGACTACCGCAATGGTTACTCCAATCAGCATGGCCCAGCTGATGCTTAATCCTGGCAGTACAATCTGCACAATACTGGAAACCGTCTTCAGCTGGATGGGAATGTACAGGAACCCGTAAATAATCCAGGCGTAAGAATACAGCCGGGCCGTTTTCTGTCCAAATTTCAGCTGCAGATATTCCGGTACTGATTCGCTGGGCAGATTTTCCCGGATCATCTTGGCAAAAAAAGCAAGGAAGATAAAATAAAAACTGCCCGCAATGGAATACCAGGCACCTGAAATGCCCAGATTGTATCCATTTTGAGCAGCTCCTACGATTGCCATGCCGCCAATCTGCCAGGCTGCAAAAACACATCCCAGAGACCAGGCTCCCAAAGTACGGTCTCCCCCTGACCACTGACTGGCCGCCTTGATGCTGGAACCAGCATACACGCCGATACCAATAATCAGGCAAAAGGTAATGACCCAGATTGCCACCAACATAATAATCCCTCCCTTGAAAAATATGATTGCAGCAGCCTGCCTTGTGACAGACTGAAACAGCCGGATACAGGAAATATGTTGATATATGCCCTAAATCTCATTAAAGAAATATATTTCTATTGCTTTAAAAGGATGATTTCAAACGCATTATCTCTTTGTTTCTTTCAGTATATCTGATTTTTTTCTGGATTTCAATGCTATTTATCATATTAATTTTACTTAAGTAATATATTACTCTTTCCAATATTCAGGTAAGGTCCGGGCAAAAGAATTTTTTAAATGGGTTTCCATGGCCTTGTAGGCTTTCTTTTCATCTTTTTTGACAATGGCCTCGTATACTCTTTGATGTTCAGCGTACACTTTTCGAGCATCAATAGAATTGTTATAGACACTCTTTACTTCAAAACGGAGATAATGATCCAGTACCACATCCAGGAAACGGTAAAAGATTTTGTTGTGGGCAGCTTGGATCATAGCCCGGTGGAAACTGTGGTCGATTCGGTACAGCCGTTGTCCGTCTTCCGATGGAAGACCTTCTTGGAGAGATGTCAGCAGACTGTTCATTTTCTGCAGGTCTGTTTCGCTGGCTCGTTGGGCTGCCAATTGGGCGCAGATGGGTTCCATGGTTATCCTGGCTTCCAGGATATCATGGGCTTTTTCATAGGATACTGGCTGAATCAACACCCCTCTGCCCCGGCAAAAAGTCACATAGCCATCAGTCTGGAGTTCCAACAGAGCTTCCCGAAGTGGTGTTTTGCTGATATCCAGTTCTCGGCAGATACTTTCCTGAGAATAGATGGCTCCAATTCGGAATCGGTTGAATAAAATGGCATCTTTGATTCGTTCATAAGCAATATCCTTATAAGAAAGTTTCTCTGCAGCTTCTTTTTTATGTTCCATAACGGGCCCTCCTTTTTTTACAACTGATTTTATTATAGCCGGTGCCGAAAGCCATGAAAAGTAGCAGCAATACCAAACTGAGAAGAGTGGCAATTCACCAGATTCATATGACTGTAGTGTAACGATTTCTTAGCCTAAAGAAATTAACATACGATTTTGGATTTGGCTGATGCCAAAAATCAGCTTGGAATTTTAGTCTCCAGACCAATGAAAAAATAACGGGGTTTGCTATAATAAAGTTAGAATTATTTGTCTATTCATTAGCATTCGTTGAAGAATGGGGTGAGGCGATGAAACTGGTTACGCTGATGGACAACTGCGCTGGAGAGAATCTTGGCCTGAAGCATGAACACGGCCTGTCTTTCTATGCCCAGTTCCCGGATGCAAAGGTCCTGTTCGATTTTGGACCGGGCCCGGACACAGTGGAAAATGCCCGGAAGCTGGATGTGCCTCTGGAAAGCATCCAGTTTGCTGTGGGCAGTCATGGGCACTATGACCATGGGGGCGGGTACCCGGCTTTTGTGGAAGCGGGGGTCCGGGCGCCTTTTGTGACCGGGAAGGGATATTTTACAGAAAAATACGCGGTGGAAGACATCCGGGCCACCTATCTGGGGGTGGGTTTCGACGAAAATTTCCTGGAAGAGAAGGGTATCCTCCACAAAGAGTGCAGCGGAGTGCTTCCGCTGTCACCTTCCGTTTCCGTGATGACAGGATTTCGGCGGAGCCATTCCTTCGAAACCATTCCGGAGCGGTTCCGGCTGCGTCAAGGTGAGGAATGGAAACCGGATCTCTTCGACGATGAGATCTGTTTGGTCCATCAGCTGAAGGAAGGGCTGTTCGTGTTGGTGGGCTGTTCCCATCCGGGAATCTTGAACATCCTGTCTTCTGTACAGGAACAATACCGACAGCCTATCATCGGGGTGGCCGGCGGTACCCACCTGATGGAAGCTTCCGAAGCGCGGATCGGGGAAACCCTGGTGCAGATGAAGAAGTTCGGGATGAAATTGATCGGCTTCAACCACTGTACAGGGGAAACCTTCCGGGAACGGGTCAGGAAAGAACCGGATCTCCATGCCATGTATCTCGGGGCGGGAGATACCTTATTCCTGGAATGAAAGGAAGACTATGAACCACTTGAAACAGACGGAATTTGCAGCTCTGGCCCAGGCTTTTGTAGAAGCGACATCTCCTCTGGTCAGTGGGCGGACCATCAACATCATGGCGGCGGATGGGACCATCTTGGCTTCTACAGAAAAGGAACGGATCGGGACCTATCATCATGGAGCTCGGCTGGCGGCGGAAACCGGCAAACCGGTGATCATCGATGCGCAGAATGTGAGCCGATATCCTGGGGCCAAAGAAGGCGCCAATCTGCCCATACTGGATAACGGACAGGTCATCGGGGTGGTGGGACTTTACGGAGAAGAAAAAGAAATCCGGGATGCGGCGAATCTGCTGGGGGTTTATGTGACCCAGTTCTTCCGGCAGCAGAGGCAGTACCGGGAAAAGAAATCCCGCCAGAAAAACCGCACCCGTTTGCTGCAGATGCTGCTTTCCGGGATCCGGGAAGAAAATGATGAGGCCCGGAGCCTCTGCCGGGCGCTGGGACTGCAGCTGCAGCCGCCTTTTATACTGCTGGGGATTGGAGCGCAGCAGGACACGGAAACGCTCCAGGACTTGGCAGAACAGATGGACAGTTGGTGGGAAACGGACCGGCTGCTCCGCCGGGGAAATCTTTTCGGGATGCCGGGCCAGATCCTGCTGGTGCTCCATTCTCTGGAAAAAGGGGAAAGGGAACGGCTCCGGAATCTAGGAGAAATCCGAGAGGGTCTCTTGGGAAAACTCCTGGATCAGGCAGAACGGAAATCTTTTCTGAAGCTGGCGGCCAGCCATTGCTGCGGAACCTTGGAAGAACTGCCGGAAGCGGGGAGGGAAGTGGAGCTCCTTCTGGAGGAGGGGGAAGGAGCTGTTGCTTCTGCAGAAAATCCCCAAGATGCCGTCTGTTATCTCTTGGCCCGGATGGAAAACCATGGGGGTGGTGCCCTGGCCCGGCGGAAACTCCATCAACTGGAGCAGGAAGTCCCTCCCGGCCAGGTACGGATGCTGCTGGATACGGCGCGGGCTTATTATGAGGAAGAAGGAGCTCTCCAGAAAGCGGCGGACAGACTTGCCATCCACAAGAACACCCTGCAGTATCGGCTCCACCGACTGTATGAAGGACTGGGCCTGGAGAATACTTCAGGGTTTGCCAGAGAATTTGTGATCCGTCTGCTGCTGGCAGAGAACAAGGGGAAAAAGTAAGGAGGAGTATCATGTTCTATTTTCTGGTGATTTTCGTTGCTGTACTGCTGATGATCATTGCCATCCAGAAATTCAATATGCATCCGTTCCTGGTGATGACGGTGATTTCTGTCCTGGTGGGGCTGGTCTGCGGGATCCCGTCGGAACAGGTCATTGTCATCATCAAAAATGGGTTCGGCAGCATCATGGGGAATATCGGTATCGTCATCCTCTGCGGGACCATCATCGGGACCATCCTGGAAAAGACCGGTGCGGCTCTGACCATGGCCAATACCATCCTGGGACTGGTGGGGAAAAGCCGCAGTGTGCTGACCATGGCCATTACCGGGTATGTGACCGGGATCCCGGTTTTCTGTGATTCTGGATTTGTCATCCTGAGCCCTATTTCCCGGGCTTTGGCAGCTCGGTCCAATATTTCCCTCGCAGTCATGGCTACGGCCCTTTCCGGCGGCCTTTATGCCACCCACTGCCTGGTTCCGCCGACCCCTGGCCCCATTGCCATGGCCGGGACCCTGGATGCGGATCTGGGGCTGACCATCCTGGTGGGGTTGGTGATTTCCATCCCGGCTACCTTGGCAGCCTATCTCTATGCCAAATACATTTCTTCCAAGATCGATATTCCGGCCAATCCAGAATTCACAGTGGAAGAACTGGTGGAAAAATACGGAAAACTGCCGGGGGCTCTCCACAGTTTCTCTCCCATCCTGGTTCCCATCCTGCTGATTGCCATCAAATCCATCGGGGATTTCCCTTCTGCTCCTTTTGGGAATGGGGCAGTGAAATATTTCTTCTCCTTCATCGGGAATCCGGTGATCGCCCTGATCCTAGGGGTGTTCCTGGCCATGACCCTGATCCCCGGCAGTGAACAGAAAAATGTGCTGGACTGGGTGACGGAAGGGGTCACCAGTTCTGCAGGGATCCTAGCCATTACTGGGGCCGGCGGGTCCTTTGGGGCCATCATCCAGAAGCTCCCCATTGCCGATGTCATCAGCTCTTCTCTGATGGGCATGGGGGTGGGGGTGTTCCTGCCCTTTATCATCGCGGCACTGCTGAAATGCGCTATGGGGGCCTCCACAGTGGCCATGATCACCACATCCGCCATGGTAGCTCCTATGCTGGGGGCCATGGGCTTTACCTCTCCTCTGGGACGGGTGCTGATCATCATGGCCATCGGGGCCGGTTCCATGACCGTTTCCCATGCCAATGATTCCTATTTCTGGGTGGTCTCCCAGTTCTCGGATATGAGTACTTCCCAGGCTTATAAATGCCAGACCGGTATGACCGGAGTCATGGGGATCACTACCATCATTGTGGTATACATCCTGTCCGTCCTGTTTGTACACTGAGAAAAAGACCGTACAGCGTTCCCTATGCAAGAGGGCTGCAGAAGATATCGGCAAGCAAAACCGATGTCCTGCAGCCCTGTTTTTTTTCGGGCCAGCCAGGCAGTTCCCAGCACCATTTTTTATCTGTTATACTAATAGAAAGAATATAAGGAAACAGGAGGCCGTTATGTCGCGTCAAATCGAAGAGCAGGCAAAAGGAAAGCACAGAGAGACGAAAGGGGATAAGACCAAAAAGGAGCTTTATACAACGGCTCTCCGGCTTTTCCGCGAAAAAGGGTACGAGAATGTTTCCATCAGTGAAATCGCCCGGGAAGCAGGGACGGCCAAAGGGACTTTCTATATCCATTTCCCCTCTAAAGCAGCCGTGGTTACAGAAATGCTCCATTACTATGATGATACGTATGAAGAAACGGCAGCCCGGCTTCCGTATCCTTGTTCGCCGCTGACAGCGATCCAGAACTTGATTGGGGAATCCTGCAGATTCACCTGTGAAACCATCGGAGTGGATCTGATACGGGTTTTATATATCCAACAGCTGCATAAAAATCCGTCAGAGCAGGGAGAAATGGATTACCATCGTCCGCTTTATCAGCTTTTCAAGCATTTTTTTGAACAGGGGCAGGAACAAAAGATCTTTTGCCGCAAGTGGACCGCTCACACAATGACCATCTGGCTGATCCGTGCCATCAGAGGGGTATTTTATGAATGGACCATGGAAAATGGGAATTTCGATTTGCGGAAAGAGACAAAGGATTTTACAGACGCATTGCTGCAAGGTTTTCAAAAATGACTTTTTCAAACTGCCTTATCTAGGAAATTGACACAGGGAGTCCCCTGCACTATAATCAATGTATAAATATGACCGCGGTCATATTTAAAAATCGAGTGAAGAAGGGATGTTTATGAAAGCGGCAGGGAAGAATATGGCTGAAAATGCTGCAGCACCAAAAATGAAGGGGTTTTTGGGGACCATTGAGCGAATCGGGAATGCATTGCCTCATCCGTTCATCCTTTTTCTGTACATCACAGGAGCTTTGATGGTCCTGTCAGCCGTCCTGGCTGGGATGGGGGTCCAGGTCACCAATCCGACCACCGGCAAAATTGTCGCTGTCCGCAGCATCATCAGCCGGGACGGTCTGGTCTGGCTGCTCCAGAATATGCTGAAGAACTTTTCTAATTTTGCCCCTCTAGGGCTTGTGCTGGCGATGCAGATGGCCATTGGCCTGGCAGAGGGGGCCGGACTCCTGACCACGTTCATGAGAAAAGCCATCCTGGGGGTTCCCTTGTGGGCGTTGAGCGCAACGGTCCTATTTTTGGGGATCAACGGCAGCATTGCTTCCGAAGCTTCCATTATCGTTGTGCCAGCCCTGGCGGCGGCCGCGTTCCAGGCAGTGGGGAAAAACCCTTTGGCAGGGCTGATCGCAGGCTATGCGGCCACCAATGCGGGATTTACAGCGGCTGTGATCCTGACGGGGACGGATGCGCTGCTGTATGGGGTCACAGAGCAGGCGGCCCAATTGATCGACCCTTCTGTCACTTTGACTCCTGCCATCAACTGGTATTTCATGTTTGTTTCTTGTTTCACGCTGACGGCAGTGGGCGTCTTTGTCAATGACAGGATCATCACGCCTCGGCTGGGTGTGTATCAAGGAACGGAAAAAGCGGAAGAACGGCAGATCACCGATATTGAAAGAAAAGGCCTGCGGAAGACCGGCTTGTTCACCCTCTTCTTCCTGTTCCTGCTGCTGCTGTGCCTGGTGCCGGAAAACGGCCTGCTGCGCGGGAAAGAGGGCAGCATCATCAATTCTCCCTTCATCAACGGACTGGTGCCGATCCTGATCCTGTATTTTGTCCTGGCCGGCATTGTTTACGGAAAAACGGTGGGGACCATCCAGGACATGAACCAGGTTCCGGTCATGATGGCTGATTCCCTGCGCTCCTTGACGGGGTATATTGTCCTTGTCTTTGTCATTGCCCAATTCATCGCCATGTTTGGGTATACCAATCTGGGGATGGTCATTGCCGTCAATGCAGCCGATGCCCTGAAAAATGCTGGCTTTACGGGAATCCCGCTGGTCCTCAGCATGATCCTGCTGACCACCCTGGTGAATTTCGTCATGACCAGCGGTTCAGCCAAATGGTATATCTTTGCTCCCATTTTTGTGCCCATGTTCATGCTGTTGGGATATTCTCCGGCCTTTGCCCAGGTGGTGTACCGTATCGGGGATTCCTGTTCCAATCCCATTACCCCGATCTATCCCTATCTGCCCATCGTCATTGGGATGGCCCAGAAATACAATAAAGAAACCGGGATCGGAACCATCATCTCCCTGATGCTTCCGTACTCCATTGCTTTCCTGCTGGTCTGGATCGTACAAGTCTGTGTATGGATGGCGTTCAATCTTCCGTTGGGACCTGGCGCCGGCGTCTTCCTGCACTGAGAGGAGGAGCCATCATGGGATATCAGGAACAGCTTGCTGTGGTGAAAGAGCTGAATCATGCGTTCCGCTGTTACAAATCCATTGAATCCCTGTTCGAACTGGATCAGTGGTCTGCGCTTCCCCCGGAAGGTGCTGCCTATCGGCAGCAGGTGGGCTCGTTTGTCGCTGATCAGAAAAACGCCCTGTTTACATCTCCTGGGGCCGCAGAAGCTTTTGCTTATTTTTCGGGAGGGGATTGGCAGACCATTGATTCTAATCTGGAAAGAGGCTTGGTCCGCCTGTTTCTGTTCCGGTACCGCAATGCGGTGCGGATGCCCCGAAAAGTCCTGGAACAGTACAACCTGTTACGAGTGACTTTGATGCAGAAATGGCAGGAAGCCAGGAAGCAGCAGGATTACCATATTTTCAGACCTTGGCTGGAACAGGCTTTCCAATTGAAAAAGCAGATTGCAGAAAAAATCGAACCGGGACAGCCTGCGTTTGATACTTTGGTGGGGATGACGGATGAAGGATTGGACTGCCGGGAAGTCAGTGGACAGTTCACGGTATTGAAGCAGGGAATCCGTCAGCTGCTGGAAAAGCTTCCGTTGGCTGCGCAAAATAGCCCGGCGGATGATTTCTTGGAGCAGCAGGAGGACCCAGACCGGATGGAAGCCTTTGCCCATCAGCTGGCTTATGAGAGCGGGTACGATCCGCAAAAGGGCCATTTCAATGATCAAGTGGTCCATGGGTTCACTTCTTTTCTGGGGCCTCGGGATTCCCGTATTTCCACGTATCGGAATGGAAGCATTGCGCTGATCTTTACCTGTATGCACGAAGCCGGCCATGCCATGTATGCCACAGGGGGTAATGCAGAAGTGAATGGGGCGGACCTGTGGGGAGGCATCGAGGGAGGCTTCCATGAAGCCATGTCCCGTTTGAATGAAAATATGGTGGCCCGGAGCCGGGGCTACTGGGAGCATTATTATCCCCTGCTGCAGCAGGTATTTCCCCGCTACAAGGAAGTCGCAGAAGAAACTTTCTATCGGGCTGTCAATCGGGTCAAACCTTCTCCCCGGCGGATTTCTGCAGATGAAGTGACCTACAGCCTGCACGCCATCCTGCGGTTCGAGCTGGAACGGGATGTCTTTGCGGGAAAGATCAAAGCAGAAGAACTGCGGGATGCCTGGAATGAAGGATATCGGACATGGCTGGGCGTGGAGCCGGCCAATGACACGGAAGGGATCCTCCAGGATATGCATTGGGCCGGAGATTATATCGGGTATTTCCAGAGCTATGCCCTGGGGAATATCTATGATGGGCAGATCTTGGAACGGCTGCAGCAAGATCTCCCTGATTATGAAAAAGATCTGAGCCAGGGGAATTTTGCCCGGCTGAACCAATGGCTGGATGGCCATATCCGTCAGTACGGATGTATGTTTACGGGGACGGAAATGCTCCAGCGGCTGACGGGCAAGGGGCTGGATGCCCGTCCTTTCCTCCGGTATCTGGAGAAGAAATATCTGTTTAATGGGAAGGAATAATGAGCGCCGTTTCTGAACGCAGACTCTAGCTCTGCAGCAAGGGACTGCTGTACGTGTAGGGATTTCACACGTGCAGCAGTCCCTTTTTATACTTCCGTCAGCAGGAATCCCATATAGAACGGAAGGTTCAGGATTTTTCCCTGGCGGTTCAGCTGGGTGTCGGCTAGTTTGATTCCCTGGTTTACTGGATACCGTTCTGGCTGAGACAGGATGGTTTTCAGGCTCTTGGCGTACCCGTTGGTGGCTTTTACTTCTACCAGAGTGGCTTTTCCTTTTAAACGGATGACTAAATCAATCTCCAGCCCGGAATCCTTATGGAAATAGTACAGCTTTCGTCCCATTTTGTGGAAAAAATCAGCGGCTAGATTTTCATAAATGGCACCTTTGTATCCCAACATATTCCCGTGCAGGATATCTGACTGGGTGCCGTCTTCCAGCATGCTGACGAAAAGTCCTGTGTCTGCCATATAGACTTTGAATATGTTGTCCATCGCATACCCTTTCAGGGGCAAATCTGGCAGAGACAGATTGTAACACCGGCAGATGATGCCGGCATCTTCGATCCATCGGAGGGAACTGCCGAATTTTTGGGCATTGCCCCGGGACTCTACTACAGAATATTGGAATTTCTTATTTTCTTTGGCCAGCTGCCGGGGAATAGAAGCAAAGCACTGACGGATGCGGCCTTTATCCCGATTCTCTGCATACTTGACCATGTCATCTTCATAAGAATGGATGATATTTCGTTGGAGCAGAAGGACTTCTTGAAGATTGTGCCGTTCTACAAAGCTTTGGACGACAGCCGGCATCCCGCCCACAATCGTATACAGCTTTAACAGTTCCCTCATTTTTTCATGGAGGGCTGAAGGAACGGGCTGTTCTTTTTCTAGGCAGGTGCGGAGAAAACCAATGACTTCCGGCTTGATGCCTTGGGCCCAAAGGAATTCTTCGAAATCCATGGGATACATGATCATGAGCTGTTCATAGCCCACTGGGATGGATTTGGGGGTTCCATAGCCGCTGACGCCCAGCAGAGACCCTGTGGCGATTACATCATAACGCCCGTCCAGGCTGAAAAACTTCAAAGCCGTCCGGGCTTCTGGACATTCCTGGATTTCGTCCAAGATGATAACGGTGCTGCCCGGTTCGAAGACCGCGTCTGGGAGCTGGACGGACATGAGCATGGTCAGGGTATCCACGGACAGGCTGTTCTGGAATATTTCGGCATATTGAGGATTTTCGAAAAAATTAAGATAAACAGTATGGGCATAGTGGGAATGGGCAAAATCCAGTACAGAAGCGGTCTTTCCGCATTGCCGGACTCCCTTGATGATGAGAGGCTGGTGATTCGGTCGCTTTTTCCAGGCTGTCAGTTGTTGATTGATTTTTCGTTTCAGCATGGATGGAGCCTCCTTTCCTGTCCATCATATCTCATAAAACAATATTTTTCAAGGGAAATAGTCTTCGGATAGAATAAATTTCGTATCAAAAATATTAATTTTACAATATTTTTGGTACGAAATTTATTTTTTATGGATTGTCCCTCATCTCCCCAGTGTCTCGAAAATCACCTGATCCAGGGCCTGGGCGGCTTTGGAATGGTAGCGGCCCGGGGCCATGGCGGTGCCCAGGGAGATGGAGGTGCCGTCTTTGCCCAAGGAAAGCAGCTGGGCTTTGTGGAAATACTGGCGGGAACTGGCATAGGTAAAGGCCAGGCCAAGGCCGTTGGCTCCCAGGGAAGCGGCGAACAGGGCAGAAAGATTTTCATTGTAGGCTGTAGGGTTGATCCCATGGCGCAGGAAAATCCTGCGGGCTTCCCGTCCCAGGATGGTGTCGTAGCCGCTGAGCAGGAATTCGAACTGGGCGGCTTCTTCGATATCGATGTATTGGGAAAGCTGGGAGGGATGCTGCCCGTCCTGGCCCTGGTGCACCAGCTCCATCACTGGGTGGCTGGGATGGGTGATCAGGCAGATTTCATCGTTCATCAGGAAACGGGTCTGGATGCGGCTGTGCTTTTCCGGCATAACCAGGAGGGCCAGGTCGATTTCTCCGGTCAGCAGCATCTGTTCCAGATCCAGGGAATTTTCTTCTACGATTTGGACGTGGATGCCCGGATAGAGGGTCCGGAAGGTCTGGAGGACCGGGGGCAGCAGGAAGGATCCCCGGAAAGAACTGATCCCCAGGATCACCTTGCCTCCTTTCAGTTCACTGATGTCCTGCATTTCATCTTTGGCTCTGTGGAATTCCGTCAGGGTATCCCGGGCAAACTGGATCAGCCGTTTGCCTTGGTCCGTGGGACGGACACCGCTGGCGGTCCGGATGAACAGGCGATAGCCTAGATGGGCCTCTGTCACACTTAAAAATTGAGAAAGGCTGGACTGGGCCATATACAGCCGTTCTGCCGCCCGGGAAATGCTTTTTTCTTCGGCAATGGCAATCAGGTAATGCAGTTCGCGCAGATCCATAGAAACCTCCTTGGATATCGGTTTTTCCGATACATCATATAGCATATTCTCCCGTTCTGCAATAGCCTTGCACAAGCTACACTAAAAGCAAGGCTATTCAGAATACTTGTGAAACAAGGGGAGAAGAATATGAGCAGAGTATCTTTGCAGGGAATTTGCGATATGCACGTCCACACCAATCCGGACCTGCGGCTGCGGGCCTACAACGATCTGGAGCTGGCTGATGCGGCTGTCAGGGTGGGGGCCCGTGCCATTGTCATCAAATCCCATCTGGGCTTTACGGTCAATCGGGCGGCCATTGCCAATGCCTATGTGAAAAAAGTCTATGGAGAAAACACTCCGTTCACCATGTATGGCGGCGTGGTGATGAACAAAGTCATCGGGGGCGTGAATCCGGAGGCTGTGGAAAAGGGATTGAAACTGGGAGCCAAGGTCATCTGGCTGCCCACCCAGTCGGCCCGGCGGCATCTGGAAAAAATGGGGAAAGATCCCGCTGATGGAATCCAGCTGATCCGAGACGGGAAAGTGATCCCGGAACTGGAAACCGTATTCCGTCTGGTCAAAGACTATGATGCGGTGCTGGCAACGGCCCATGTTTCTCCGGAAGAAGCTTTTGTGGTGGTGGAAGCTGCCCGGAAAGCCGGCGTGGGAAAAATCGTGATCACCCATCCGGAATGGTGGGTCTGCGGCTATACCCTGGAAGATCAGTTCCGGCTGGTGAAAGATTATGATGTGATCCTGGAACGGTGCTATGCCCAAAATATGGGGAAAGGGAAGAAGTACCATCTGAATCTGTGGGAAAATGCCGAATTGATCCAGGCCGTGGGGTACCAGCATGTGATGGTGGATACGGACGGAGGCCAGACGGAAAACCCGGATTGGGAAACGGAAATCTATGAATACATGCATTACCTGGTGGAATACGGGATCCCGGAAGAACAGGTCTATTACATGACCAAGACCATTCCCTACCGTCTGCTGGGCATCAAAGAGGAACCTGTGGGCGCAGCCAAGGACTGAAGCCTGATCCGGAGGAGGAACACATATGCTGAGTGCCGTCATTATCCTATCCATTGCCATCGCCATTTATCTGGGTTATAAGACCGGCCTGAACACAGGCCTGTTCTGTATCGTCTTTGCCTATCTGATCGGGTGCCTGGTGATGGGGCTGAAACCGAAGGCCATCATCGGTTTTTGGCCTGTCAGTACCATGTTTGTGATTTTATCCGTTTCGCTGTTCTACAATGTGGCTGCCATTAACGGGACCCTGGAAAAGATGTCCGGATCCCTGCTGTATTCCTGCCGGAAATTTCCGGGTCTGCTGCCCTACGCTCTTTTTGGAGTGGCGGTGATCCTTTCGGTGATGGGAGCGACGTATTTTACTGTACTGGCTTTCCTGGCGCCCATCACCATGTTGATCTGTGATGAATCCAAAATGGACAAACTGACCGGGGCTGTGGCCATCAACTGCGGAGCCCTGTGCGGCGGGAATTTCCCTACGTCCAACTTGGGGGTGATTTTCCGCGGTCTCTCCGATTCCGCTTATGAGGCCCTGAAAGTCAAGGCACCTATGGATTCATTCAACATGGAAATGGAAATCTTCTTGCTTTCTCTTGTTTTCTCCCTGCTCCTGATTACGGTGTTCCGGTATGGAATCAAAGCCAACCGGAATATCGGCCAGGGTGTGACCTTCCAAAAACCGGAGCCTTTTACCCCAATCCAGAGCCGGACGCTGACTTTGATGCTGGTGATGATGGTGGTGGTCCTGATCTTCCCGCTGCTGAAGATCCTGATGCCGGGAAATCCAGCCATCTCTTACCTGGCCGCTAAAGTGGATGTGGGCCTGGTGGCCATTATTTTCGCGGTGATCGCCCTGCTGATGAAGCTGGCTCCCCAGAAGGAAGCCATTTCGAAGATTCCCTGGAATACCATCATCATGATTGCCGGAGCCGGCATGCTGATTGCCATAGCGGTGAAGGCCGGGACCATCAAGATGCTCAGTGCCTGGGTGGGAGCCCATGTGCCCACGCCTCTGATTCCCCTGGCTTTCTCCATCATCGCCGCCATCATGAGCTTCTTCAGCTCCACCACTGGCGTCGTGACACCGGCTTTGTTCCCGCTGATTCCGGGACTGGCGGAAAGTACCGGGCTGTCGGCTGCCGTGCTCTTTGCCTGCACCGTACTGGGCGCCCAGTCCAGTGCCATCAGCCCCTTTTCTTCCGGCGGTTCCCTGATCCTAGGGTCCACACCCAAAGAGGAGGACCGGAACACGTTGTTCAACAAGCTGCTGCTCCGGGCTGTGCCTGTCAGTGTACTGACAGCGGCTGCCTATAATTTCATCGTGGCATTTGTCTTGTAAAAAAGGGGAGCTGCTGCGTGTGCAACAGCTCCTCTTTTTTCACTTCCTATGCTTCCAAAACAGATAGAAATACAGTACCTCTAGCACGCAGCAGGTCATCCAGCCTACTGGGTAGCCGAAACCGACGGTAAGCGGGGTGTTGCTGATGAATCGGGTCATGAGGTAGAGGTAGATCTGGCGGATCAGGACAAAGGACAGCAGCATGATGACCATAGGACCGATGGAATCGCCCCGTCCCCGCAGGGCACCGGCCAAGACCTGGTTCACGCAGTTGAAGAGCATGAAGAAAATATTGATGTGGATGAACGCTACGCCGGCTTTGATCACAGGTTCGTCTCCCGTGAATAGGCGCATGGACGTATCGGCAAAAATGAAAAGCAAGGCAGCGATGGCCCCTGTAATGGCCAGGCTCATGAGGATGGAAGTGACGGTTCCGTCGATGGCCCGCTTTTCATTGTGGGCTCCCATATTCTGTGCCACGAAGGTAGTAGCAGCCATAGCCATGGAAAGGACCGGCAGCATGATGAATTGGTCCAGTTTGTTGTAACAGCCCCAGCCGGCCATGACGATGGCTCCAAAGAAATTGATATAGGACTGGACAAAAATATTGGAAAAAGAGGTGATGATGCTCTGGATGGCCGTGGGCAGGCCCACCCGGAAAATCTGGCTCAGGAGCCCCCGGTCCAGGCACAGATCTGCAAAGGAAAAACGGTAGATATCCCGGGTCCGCAGGAGGACGGCCATGGTGGCCCCGGCAGAGATGAACTGGGCCAGGATGGTGGCATAGGCCACACCGGCAATGCCCCAATGGAAAGCCAGGACAAAGAGCAGGTCCAGGAAGATGTTCAGGATGCTGGTGAGGATCAGGAAGTACAGGGGCCGTTTCGTATCTCCCACCGCCCGGAGGATGCCGCTGCCCATGTTGTAGAGGAGAAGGCCGGTGACGCCGGCAAAGTAGATTCGGAGGTACAGCGCCGCCTGGTCGAATACATCGGTAGGGGTCTTCATGAAACGGAGCATGAAATCGGTGCCGGCCAGGAAAAATACGGTAAACAGCAGACAAAGGGCAAAGGTGGCCCCCATGGTGGTCTCTACGGCGCGGTGGAGCAGTTTGTGGTCTTTGGCTCCGAAATATTTGCCGATGATCACCGTAGCTCCGATGGAGAACCCATTGAAGAAAAATACGGACATGTTGGTGATCATGGTGGTGGAACTGACGGCGGCCAGGGCCTGGGTCCCTACGAAATTCCCTACGACGATGGAATCCACCGTATTGTACAGCATCTGGAAAATATTGCCGATCATGAGGGGCAGGGCAAATTCCAGGATCAGGCGGGGAATGCTGCCCGCCGTCATATCTTTCGTCTTGGAATGTACCATGGAATCACCTGCCTTTTGGAGAGTTTATAGTCGTTAACTTTTATTATAACATACTTTTCCGATTCTTTATATTTCCCGATCCCGGCACTGCTGCTGGAGACTGTCCAGAAAACGTTCCAGGGCCGGGGTCAGGATCCGATTGCGCAGGATGTTGGCATAGGTCCCCCGTTCGGCGATCCGACTGTCCAGGCGGAAGAAAAGGGCATCGGACGGGGTCCCCATTTTGCGGATCAGGAAGCTTCCGACTACGGCGGCTCCCATTCCCAGCCGGGCCATGGAATACAGGGTGTTGGTCTGATCCATTTCCAGGACAATGGGCGGTTTGATGCCGGCTTCCTGGAACAGGCCGTCGGTGCAGCGGCGGAGATTGTTCCCTTCCCGCAGGAGCAGAAAAGGCGTCTGTCCGAAAGCAGCTAGGGAGATGGCGGGCAGGCGGTTCTCTTCTTCCGTTCCGATCTTCTGGAATTCGGCCTGTCTCTCCAGGGAAATCTGTTCGGGACAAAGCTGGGGAAGGACCATGACATAGAGATGATCATCGAAGAGGCGCAGGCTGCGGTAGCGGGACCTGTCCATTTTGGTGTTGGTAATCATCAGATCGATGAAGCCGCTGTCCAGCCGTTTCTGCAGGTAAGGTGTCACATTTTCAAAAAGCTCGATTTTTACTTCCGGATACTCCTTGCGGAATTCAGAAATGGCGTCTGCCAGGAGATAGGTGGAGAAAAAACTGCTGGCTCCGATGGCCACCCTGCCTTTGACAGCGGTTTTCATTTCTGAGATGTAACGGTCCAGATCATTCTTCAGGAGATAGAGCGTCTGGGAAGCCTGGATGTATTTCCTGCCGAATTCCGTCAGGCTGATGGGGGTGGTTTCCCGGTTGAAAATGGGAGCTCCGATTTCCCGTTCGGCTTTTCGGATTGTTGTACTGAGGGAGGACTGAGAAATGTGCAGCTTTTCAGCGGCACGGCTGAAACTTTTTTCTTTGTATACGTTGTAAATGTAGCCTACATAGCGAAACATCTGCTTTCACCTTCCAAAATAAAATCTGCCCCCATTATATAATAGGGGCAGATTCCTTTGCCAGGGAGATCAGGCGCTTTTTTCAGCTTTTTCTTCAGCCTTGCCGACAATGACGGTGCCGACCAGATCGCCTAGACAGTTGTTGGTGGTGGTTCCCATATCGAACAGGCGGTAAAAGGCTGCGATGACGCCGACGACTTCAATGGGAAGGCCTACCGCCTGGACCACGACCATCAACTTGACGATTCCGCTGCCGGGGATACCGCCACCGCCCATGGACATGATGGTAGAAATGAAAATGACATTGATCAGCTGGGGCAGGGACATATGCTGGCCTACCATCTGACAGATAAAGAGGATGACGCAGGCATACAGCAGGACGGATCCATCCGTATTCATCTGGGAACCCAGAGGGATGGTGAAGCCGGAAATCTTTTCCGGGATTCCGAATTTCTCCTTGGCGACTTTGATATTGACCGGGATGGAAGCGATGGAACTGCAGGTGGATAAAGTGTAGATCCACAGCTCAGCACTGTCTTTCAGGAATTTCAAAGGATTCATATGGGCAAAGACAAGCAGAAATCCTCCGTAGACAATCAGTACATGGGCCAGGCAGGCTGCATAATAAGTCCCCACCAGTACGGCCATACTAGTAAAGATGCCGGCGCCGTATTTGCCGAAAGAACTGCCCATGAGGAAGAAAATCCCGATGGGAGAAACCTGCATGATCATATTGATGAGAGAAAAGATCATGGAATTGGTGGCTTCGAAAACCTGTTTGATGGTCTTTTTATGCTCTTCGTTTTTCATCTTCAGGATGGCAATCCCCAAGAGAATGGAAATAACCAGGGTCTGCACGATGTTGCCTTTGGCGAAGGTGGCAATCATATTGGTGGAAAAAAGATCCTTCAGGAAGCCAGCAAAGGTAATGTCGATGCTGCCCGTCACTTTTTTGGCGGCCAGTCCTGCAAAGTTCGCGTAGTGCCCGGGCTGCAGGATGGAAGCGACAACCAGTCCCACCACACAGGCTAGGACGGTGGTGATGACGTAGTAGGTGATGATCCGGCGGCTGACCCGTTTCAGGGAAGTCAGGTTGTCCTGGGAGATGATCCCTGTTACGATGGTGCAGACCACCATGGGGATGACAATCATTTTGATGCAGTTCAGCCAGATATCCCCGATGAAGCCCAGCTGGACCATTGTTTTTCCGCCTACCAGTCCTGCCAGGGATCCCAGGACCATGGCGGTGAAAATCTGCGTGGTGAGAGAAATTTTCTTTCCGTGGAGGGTCATATCTTATGCTCCTTTCCAGATTGGCCTGAATAAGGTCATTTTACAGTTCCGCATCCAGCTGCCGGATGATGGCTGCTGCATCCAGGGCGTCCTGCCGAGTGATCCCTTTGTAGAATACAAGGCGGACGGAAGTGTTGATGATGGGGCGGATCCAAAGGCCTTTGGCTTTGGCACGGTCACAGAATTCCTGGGGGGTGATGCCTGAGGGGGCTACGTCCAGCATGAGGATATTGGTTTGGACATCTTTTTGGACGGTAATTTTTTTCAGATCCTGCAGCTGGGCGGCACAGGCGGCGCAGTTGTCGTGGTCTTCTTGGAGCCTTTGGATATTGTGTTCCAGGGCATAGATGGCAGGGGCCGCAATGATGCCAGCCTGGCGCATGGCCCCGCCCATCAGTTTCCGGGTTTCCTTGGCATTCCGGATGAAATCCCGCGAGCCGCACAGTACGGAACCCACAGGTGCCCCCAGACCTTTGGAAAAGCAGAACTGGACGGAATCCACATACTGGCAGAGCTGATCCACCGGTGTTTTCAGGTATAGAGATGCATTGAAGAGACGGGCTCCGTCCATATGGACTGGAACATGGTACTGGCTGGCCAGGTCATGGATTTTTTTCAGGCTGGCTTCCGTGATACAGGTGCCTCCTGTGTAGTTATGGGTGTTTTCCAGGCAGAGCAGTTTGATCTTTTCCGTTTTGCACTGGGTTTCGATTTCAGCTAGATCTGGCTGGAAGTTGGCATCCAAATGGTAAATGGCTTTTTTCATTTGGCCGAAACGGGGATCAAAGGCCGTCTTTTCACTGCGGTCCAGGTGCTGCAGGTCGTTGACCAGGACGGTATCGCCCGGCCGGCACCAGGTGAGGACGGCCGCTTGGTTCCCCAAAGTCCCGGAGGTGCAGAGGAGCCCTGCTTCTTTTCCCGTCAGGGCGGCCGACATGTCTTCCAGCCGATTGACGGTGGCATCTTCTCCCCGGCCGGCAGCGTTGAGACGGCCATCATCTCCCAGGTGAGCGGTCAGGATCGTTTCCAGCATGGGACGGTCCGGCAAGGTGAGTGTGTCGCTTCTTAAATCAATCATTGTTTGCCTCCTGTATACGAAATGTATCATAAAATAAGTGAAACGATATATTCTAATTATAAATTGTACAGAAGTCTGCGTCTAATACAGAAATGGCAAAGCCCCCTATTGATGGGTATCAATAGGGGGCTGGGATCCAGTCCATTCAGGAAATGGTTTCAATCAGTTTTGCTACCAGTTCTCCGCTGCGGGTGAAGCTGGCCAGGTCCAGGTTCTCTTCCAAGGTGTGGTTTTTGGTATAGCCGGTGGCCACTCCTAAGGAGGGCAGGCCTTTGGCATTGTAGATGTTGGCATCCATCCCGCCGCCTCCTTGTTCGATCCGGGGCTCGATCCCCATGGCTTCCAGGGCTTTGCGGGCATGGCAGATCACCGGTTCGTTTTCTTCCAGCAGGAAGGGAGCGAAAGAGATTTCTGCCCGGGTGGTGACGGCGGCTCCGGTTCCTTGGGCACTTTCCTGGCAATGGGATTGGAAGTAGGCCATATAGGCTTCCAGCTTTTTCCGATCCCGGCTGCGGCTCTCGCCTTTGGCCCAGGCTTGGGCACAGACGATGTTGGTGGCTGTGTTGCCGGTGCCCAGGAGGGGGAAGTTGGAGACGGTCTCTTCATCCAACCGGCCGTCTTTCAGGGTATCCAGGATATGACATAGGATATGGGCCGCATTGATGCCCTTTTCCGGCTCGTTCCCTGCATGGGCCGCTTTGCCCCGGACTTCTACTTGGAGTTTGGCCAGGCCGGGAGCTCCGTTGATCAGCCGGCCCAGGGTGCCAGGACTGTCCAGCACATAGCAGAAGGGGCTCTGGAATTGGGACAGGTCCAGGGCCCGTCCTCCCCAAAGACCGGCTTCCTCTCCCACTGTGAAGGCGATTTCCAGCCGGGGCAGGGGCTTTTGGGAAGCGATGGCCCGCCGTACCCCATCCAGGATGGCGCAGATGCCGCTCACATCGTCGGCTGCCAAGATGGTGGTGCCGTCAGATACCAGATAGCCGTCTTTTTCCTGAGGATGGATGCTGAGCCCTTTGGCCACCCGGTCCATGTGGCTGCAGAACAGGATGGCACCGGGACGGGTCCCTTCCCGGACGGCGGTCAGGTTCCCTGTATCGCCCCCAAAGGTATCTCCAGCCCGGTCTTCTTTCACGGCAAAACCCAGATCCCGGAGCTTCTTTGTCAAGGCATCGGCAATGGCTCTTTCTTTGCCAGAAGCCGAATCGATCATGACCAGTTCCTTGAATTCTTCAATGATATCCATTTTCTCCTCCTTGCCAGCCGGCTCTTACAGGATTTTGGCCATGATGGTGGCCACGACGATGGAAAGGACGGAGTGACAATCCCATCGAAAAATATACCAATCGTGAAGAAACGACATACTTGTGTTATCAGGGATAGGATAGCGTCAAAGAAAAATCCTGTCAAGGGCATCTCTCAGGGAATAATCTTGCAGGAGGCATACCGCTTTGGTATAGTAAACTTACGAAAATAGGAAAAGGAGATCCTGGCTTATGGAAAATCTGTTTCATCGTACCAGTGTGAGGAAGTATCTTGAAAAACCGGTGGAAAAAGCAAAAATCCTGGAGATCCTCCGGGCAGCCATGGCGGCTCCTTCCGCCTGCAACCAACAGCCCTGGCGCTTTACGGTGGTGACGGACCGGGAAAAGATCCGGGAGCTGGCGGCTGTCAGCCATTTTTCGGCCTTTGCAGCGGAGGCTCCGGTGCCTCTGGTCATCAGCTATCGGAAAGACTGCCAGCTGCCGGAATTTGCCCCTGTAGATACCAGTGCGGCCTTGGAAAATCTTTGGATCGAAACGGATGCCCAGGGCTTGGGGGGCGTCTGGATGGGAGTCTATCCCCGGGCAGAGCGGATGGCGGCTGTGGGAGGAATTGCCGGCCTGCCGGCGGAAGAGGAAGCCTTTGCCATGTTTTCCCTGGGGTATCCAGCAGGGGAAATCAAGGAGCATCATCGGTTCCGGGAAGAATGGATCCGGTGGATCGAGTGAAGGGACAATTCCGCTGCTGCGGGAGCCGCATCTTGACAGGATCCCTATATTTTAGTACACTAGCGGAGTAAAGCAAAACAACTGAACGGTCCGGCTGAGGAAGACGGACCGTTTCAATTTCTGAGGGGGTCATGCATATGGCAAAAGCAGCAATCTTGGGCAGCAGCGGGGGAAACCTATACAATCTGGGAGGCAAGGATCCGGAATCCCTGCTGGGGGAAATGGTCCGGCAGATCAAGGCGGCGGGCATCCAGCTGGCGGCCATCCAGTTCATCGCAGCAGAAGCTTCCATGGATACGGCCAAGCCGGAAACCAAGGCGGCATTGTGGACTTGGGACGGTGAGCAGCCTCGGGTCATTTTCCGGGGAACCTTGGAAGAAGTGAACCGGGAAGCGGTCCTGGAAGATGAAAAGATTGCCGGGCTCATCGATGCCGGGAAAGTGGACGGGCTGATCCTGGCCAGCTGCGACCCCAAGGGTGCCAATGCCCGGGCCATGGCGGCTGCTGCGGAAAAGAAACTGGCTGCCACCGGTACCGGCGGGACCTCCATGGCCCTGGCCCAATCCATGGGGCTCAATGTGGTGGCCGTTTCCGGGACTACCGGTACTACCAACCGGACCCGGGCCATTGCCAACGTATTCGCCCTGGCCAAGTTTTGGAACCTGAGCTACCGCCCGGCCATGAATGGAGGCGTGACCACGGAAGGGCCGGGAGAAAAGACCAGCCTCCTGGCACGGATCAGCGTCCGGGGGATCCTGATGGCCTCCCTGCCCGGGTTCATCGCCATGGCGCTGACATTGATCCTCAGCAAGGTGCCTGGACTGGACTACTTTGAAAAGATCTTCAATGTGATGATCGACGCCCTGCCGGTGATCGTAGCCACGGTGGCTGCCAAACAGGTTTCCGGCATGGGGGATGTAGCCATCGTAGCCGGGGTGGTCACCGGGATCCTGTCCGTCAAGGGCGGGCTCATCGGGGGCATCATCGGGGGCATCATCGCCGGGATCCTGGTCCAGTCCCTGCTGCTCAAATGTCTGAAGCTGAACTTTCCTGCCACCACGGCCAATATCGTGGCCGGAGGTATTGCCGGGCTGGCGGCCGGCCTGTTGATCTATCTGTTCATTGCTCCCCTGGCGGAAGCGGTGGGCAACGGAATCCGCTATGTGATCGACTGGGCCTTCTCCATCCATCCAGTGCTCTGCGGGGGCCTGGCCGGGCTCCTGATCTGGCCGGCAATCATGGGAGGCATGTACCATGCAGCCATCCTGCCCATCATCCTTTTGGAAATGGAAAAGACCGGGAACTCCTTCCTGGGCGCCATCGATATGGTGGGGCTGGTGATGGTCTCTGCCGGGATCATGGCTGCCAACATCCTGGCTCCCCGGCGGAAAGACGACCGGGCCCTGGCCATCCCGGGACTGTTCATCAACATGGCTTTCGGGACCTTTGTAGAAGCGGCGTATCCCTTCATGTTTTCCAATAAAGTAGTGATGGCCGGCGCCATCATTGCTGCCGGCGTAGGCGGCGTGGCCGTGGGCTACTTCAATGTGCGGGGGACGGCTTATGTGCCCAGCATCGTGGCGCCCACCCTGTCCAACAATGTACTGGGCTTTGCCCTTTGCATGTTCCTGTCCGCCTTCTGTGCTTTCTGCATCACTGTGGCGGCCAATCGGTTTACGAAGGGGAAGGAAGAATAAAAGGAGGGGCTGTTGCACGTTGCGTACAACAGTCCCTGTTTCCATGCTGACAAAAAGGACTTTTTTCAGGTAGAATAAAGAGGAAACGATACATTTCCGCAGCAGAGTCTTTTGATTCAGGAGGTATATGCCATGACAAACAAAATTTCTTACAAACTAAAGCATGTGGGTATCAATTGTGAAAATGAAAAGGAGGCCAAACAGCTGGTATCTCTTTTATGCAGCCTGTTTGACCTGGAGACAGGAAATGAAAATGATACCCATATTTTTGCTTCCGGGCTGTTTGAAGTAATGAAGAACAGCAAACGGGGAAAACATGGGCACATTGCCCTCCAGACTCCCGATGTGGAGCTGGCCATGGCGGACCTGGCCCGGAAAGGGATCTCTTTCCAGGAAGATACCATCCGCCGGAACGCTGGCGGAAAAATCATCTTTGTCTATCTGAAAGGGGATATCGGAGGCTTTTCCTTCCATCTTACCGAATAGAATATAAAGGGTTCCGGATTGATGGACTGCCCAAATAGAGACGATTCCTATTAAAAGTGTTCTTGATAAAGAGAATGGTTCAGCCATTGACAGACGGGGCGCTGCGTCAGCAGTGCCCCTTTTTCCTGCACTCCTCACAATACCCATACAGTTCCAGATAATGGCCCACGATTTCGAAATGGGTTTTTTGGGCCAGGTCTTCTTCGAAACCGTGGAGGGGGCAGCCGTCGATGTTCACCACTTTGTGGCAGCCCAGGCAGATCAGGTGATGGGTATGGCTGAGGGTGTAGAGCAGGAATCCGTATTTCCGGCTTTGAGGAAGCAGGACTTTTTCCGTCAGTTTCTTTTCCGTGAAATTTTCCAGGATCCGGTAGACCGTGGAGAAATTCAGGCGGGCTCCGGTCTGGAGCAGTTTTTCATAGATTTCATCGGCCGTGAGCACTTCCCGCTGTGCCAGGAGCATTTCCAGCACCTGGAGCCGGGAGCGGGTGCATTTCAGGCCGCTTTGCCGGATCAGATGTTCCGCATTGAGGGGCGGTTCAGGACTGGGCATGGGGCACCTCCCGTTTCTGGCTGCAGGATTGGAAGAAAATCACCAGGAGAAGCAGCAGCACAGAGACAATGGCCGTGATCCCTCCCGGAGCGGCACCGATGTAATAGGAGGCGAGGAGACCGGCCATGACGTCCAGGAAACTGAAAAAGACGGCCAGCGCCATGGTCTTCTTGAATCCCTGGCGGAGTTGGAGAGCAGTGGCTACGGGCAGGGCAATCAGAGAGCTGATCACCAAGATCCCTACGATCCGGATGGAGACGGAGATGGTGGCAGCCACCAGGATGGAAAAGATGTAATTGATGGCCCGGGCTTCGACTCCCAGGATCCGGGCCCCGTCTTCATCAAAGGAAAGGAGGACCAGCTGGGGGAAAAGACCGAAAATGGTCAGCAGGGAAACCACCGTCAGGATGGCCACTGTGGTCACTTCTCCCTGGCTGACGGTCAGGATGCTGCCGAACAGGAAAGAATCCACATTGGCGTGGACCAGGCCGGAACTGATGATGGTGATGGCGATCCCTACGGAAAGGGAAAGGACGATGACCAGGGTCAGTTCCGCATACCGGCGGAATTTCTCCCGGAGCACTTCGATCAGCAGGCCGAAGAAGGAAGTGAGGCAGAAGGCACTGATGATGGGGTTGGCATGGAACAAGAGGCCGGTGGCCACTCCGGCCAGGGACGCATGGCTCAGGGCATCCCCAATCATGGAATAACGGCGGAGCACCAGGAAGGTGCCGATCAGGGGACAGATCAGGGAAATCAGCAGGGAAATCAGGAAGGCATTCCGCATGAAGGCATAATCAAACATGGGCGCAGTCACCTCCATTTTCGGCCAGGTATTCCTGGATATATTCGTGGGGGGTGCAAAAATGGCCCTGGCCCCGGACTACATGGAAGAAGCTGGAAGCGTTGTGGGCGGCATACCGGAGATTGTGTTCCACGGTGATGACGGTGATCCCCCGTTCTTCATTGAGATGGTGGATCAGGGGATATAGGTCGTCCTGGCTCTTCAGGTCCATGCCGGTGGAAGGTTCGTCGAAAATCATCAAATCCGGTTTGCCCAAGAGGGCTTTGGCAATCATGACTTTCTGGTACTGGCCGCCGGAAAGGGCCCCGATCAGATGATCCTGGAGGGAAGCGATGTGCATCCGGTCCAGGGCCCGGTCCACCGCATTCCGGTCCTTGATCTGGAGGACCTGGCGGGTATAATCCAGGACTTCCCGGATGGTAATGGGAAACTGTTTGTTGATCATATCCGTGGGCTGGGGTACGTAGGCCGGCCGGCGGAAGGTGCTGGAGATGGTGCCGCTGCTGGGGGAGAGGAGTCCCAGGATCAGCTTCACCAAAGTGCTTTTGCCGCTGCCGTTTTCACCTACGATGGCTACATAGTCGCCGTCGCGGATTTCCATGGACAGATCATGGAGCAGGTAGGGACCCTGCTCATAGGCAAAGGAAAGATGGGAAATTTGCAGCATAACGATTCTTCTTTCTGTAAATTGCAAATGCAAATGATTTGCGTTTATTGACGGAACATATTCTATATGATATGATATCTCTCGCGAAAATGCAAATGGTTTGCAATTGGGGGTGCTGAGACGCCCCGGTCACAACGGTCAGCTGTCAACAGTCAACGGCGGTCGGATAAAATTTGCAGGCAAATTTTTTGAACGTGTAAGACGGAACCGTAGGGACGGCAGGACCCGTCGCCCGCGGTTCAGATTTGCACAGTATGGGAATCTCCCAACGAAAGGAAACAGAGCGATGAAAAGAATCTTATTTTTGCTGCTGGCGGGTCTTTTGATGCTGCTGGCTGGATGCGGCGGAAAGCCGGCTCCGAAGAAAGATGGTCAGGGGAAACTGCCGGTGGTGGCCAGTTTCTATGCCATGAAAGAAATGACGGAAGCCATCGGCGGGGATCGGGTGGAAGTGACTTCTTTGATCCCGGAAGGGACGGAACCCCATGAGTTCCAGCCCACCACCAAAAGCATGAAGACGCTGAGCCAGGCTCGGGTGTTTGTCCAGCAGGGACTGGGCATGGAACCCTGGGCGGAGGAAATGGTCCGGGCGGCGGAAAACAAAAATATGGTCAGGATCATAGCTGCCCAAAAGGTAGTTCCCATTGCCAATGAAGACCAGGAAGAAATCCGGGAACATGGCCAATATGATCCCCATGCCTGGCTGAGTCCTTCCTGCGCCCGGCTGGAAGCGGAGGCCATTGTCCAGGGACTGTCCCAGGCAGACCCGGACCATGCAGCTGAGTATCAGGCCAATGGAAAAAAATTCATCCGCCGTCTGCAGCAGATGGAAGAAACCTATAAAGGGAAATTCCAGGGCCTTTCTCGGAAAGAATTCGTCACCGGCCATGCGGCTTTTGCGTATCTGTGCCGGGATTTCGGACTGGAGCAGAACAGTGTGGAAGGGGTATTTGCCGCCGGAGAACCCAATGCCCGGCAGCTGGCGAAACTGGTGGAATACTGCAGAGCCCATCAGGTCCGTACCATCTTTACGGAGGCTGCAGTCAGTCCCAAGACCAGCGAATCCCTGGCCCGGGAAGTGGGCGCGAAAGTAGTGCCCATCCATACCCTGGAAGGCAGCGAGGGAGAAGGCGGCTATCTGGAGCAGATGGAAGAGAACCTGGAGAGGATCTATAAGAGCCTGAAGTAAGGAGGCTGCTGCCCAAGCAGCGGCCTCCGGTCGCGGGTCGCGAGCCTGGACGTTCTAGCCGGTTGTTCTTTTTCTATAGGATGATAAGACAAAATCGGTCAGAATCTGCCAAACCGGTTCTTCGGTCTGCACCAACAAGCCCGCGACTCGTGAACCCTTCCTTTCACATTTTCTTCATAATTCCCCAACAACTCCTGCATAGGGAACGGGTATAATAAAGACAAAGAGAAGTGAAACCCTCCTGGATGAGGAAGAAAGGATGATCCATCATGACAACAAAATTCAAGACAATGGCAATGGCAGCTGTTTTCTTTGCAGCAGGGAGCGTGGCCGGTCCTCGGCTGTTTTCCACACCAGCAGTCCATGCTTCGGAAGCAGTAAGCGGTAAACAGCCGGTTGTACAAGCGTTGGACAACCAGGTTGGATGTCCTTATTACAACCAGAACGGCCGGCACTGGAGAGGCGGACGCAGAGGCGGCTGCTGGAACCAGGATCAGCCCCCCTGCTGGGGAGATGACAGCCAGGGGCAGGGGCAGCAGAGTTGATAAAAAGGGGGTGTTGCACAGCATGATGTGACCCCAAAAAGTTAGACCTTAGTAACGAGATGGTTCTTACTGTCTCGT